>Ga0157363_1005175_pt1 | contig 12136 bp, 3 predicted proteins | sample AttsexASBM1_FD_111477 | JGI IMG/M metagenome (GOLD analysis project Ga0157363, IMG submission 111477) | Fungus gardens microbial communities from leaf cutter ant in Ribeirão Preto, State of São Paulo, Brazil - Atta sexdens ASBM1 | ecosystem: Host-associated > Fungi > Mycelium > Unclassified ...
ACGAAATTTCGGTTAAATGAAAAAATTTCTTTAATTTGTAAAAAAATTTCTTTGATTTAAACATTATTTTTTAAAATCAAAGAAATTTTTTCATTTAACCGAAATGTCTTTAAATCGAAGCAACCTTTTCTCTGAGTGTATTCATTTACATTATTTACGTTAAGGTATACAAAGCGTACAGAGATGGACGTCTCTAAAATGGATATTATCTTTTGAAGTTCTCCAAAATTCGCTTCCTAATCCTCCCTGATTTCTCGCTTCTCGTCTCTTCACTCCAGAGACAGAGAGACTTCACGCTCGCCGTGAATTATTCTCGTTTACTTGGAACGCCTGCCTAACCGATTACCAGAGCGCAAAATAGGAAGCAGTTAGGCTTGCCTAGCGGCCGGCGGATTATTAAATTTAATATGGCCAATTACTCGAGGAGAGAGGCGAAAGCTAATAACCGTGGACGATGGCGTCGCGGTCCTTAAGGCCCACCGAAGAAAGCGGCAATACAGAGAAAGAAAGAGGAAAGAGAGAGAGAGAGAGAGAGAGAGAGAGAGAAGAGCAAGAGAGAAAGAGGCACGGTCCCTAATGACGCCGTTAAATCAAACAGTCGTGCCATTATTAACTGCGGACAGATCTAACGGCGGACGAGCGCGAGAAATACCACCTCAAGTGGTGGCCGAGAATAAGCACTCTCGCAAAACGTGGCGGTTAGGTAGTTGCGAAATTGTTCGGCTGCCACGAAGAAAGTGCTCGCCTTTGCTCAGAAGATTGTACGGTACACGTGAAATTTCATGAAAGCATTCATAATTGCTACGGACGTAGGAAGGGAAACAGCAACTGCGAATACAGTAGACAACAAAGCAGGCGACTAACAATTAATAAGTATAGTTTTTCTAGTAAGATAAGCAAGATATGAGAATAATAGAACGTGTTGAAAAACTTATTTCTCGTTTTTAATATAATTTTTTAATCTACAGTGAACGAAATTATTTTCAACAATATTTTTTTCGCAAACTTATTTCACAAGCAATTCAAAATCATAATATTTCAAGAATAATTAATTCAAGAGACATTTAATTCAATATTACGATATAATAATTGTAATTTTTTATTTCAAATCATTTAGTTCTTATTCTTATAATTATGATATTCATAACGGAATATCCATAATTATCAAATATTTATAATATTTATTAGCAGAATCTAAGCAATTAACTTTAATATATTTTTTATTTCTTTTCTTACAACCCCCTAAATAATCCTCTCACTTTATATAAATACCAGCATAAAGGCAAATAGATACTCTCTTAGGCTAATAATAATTTCCTATTATAATATACAGGAGACACAAATTCGGGACTACAATGACAAATTAGCGATTAAATTATATTTACTCCATTTATATTTACTCCATAAATCTCAACTTCATTTCTAATGCAGGATTGGCAATTTAATAAATTTGACAGGATGGCGTTCTTTATTGATATTTTAGCGCATGTTTACCCTCTTCGATCAAAAAACTCCGGACAGGCGAACCCTGATTATTCTCGGACACCCTAGGCCATCCCCAATGGCGCCAAAAGCCACTGACATTTCGATTACTTGATATTTCGTCGGAAGGGCTGACAGAGCGTTGACAAACTTTTAGGGTGTACATAAAGAGAAGTCAATATGCAAGAAAAAAGGATGCATTAATTTCAAATAGACTGAAAAATGAAGAATTATAAACACAATAAATTTTAATTAAATACATATATAAATGAAATTAACTGGCAAAAATATTTCGAAGAATTTCCAATAAAACCAGAGGAAAACATTTTTTAAATAAAATATTAGGAAGAAAATAAATTACATTTTGGATTAAATAGACTGTCAGATTTGTGTGATGGTTTGAAATATTTAATTTAAACTTCCGTAATCTGCAGTAAAAATATCCAGCCAAAAACGCTCGAGGGATGTTTGAAGATTGCTGCTTTAGTTTTCGTTTCCACAGTGCACCCTTTAGTTCGCGAACGAATCCGTGAGAAATTCCTTTTATGTTACGCAAGTAGAATAAAGAAAGGGGGAACCTGTTTGGACCTGCTTTCAAAGTAAACACATTAACGATCTTTTTCGTATATAGGGATGTTTCGAAAGTTGCGCATTTTCTTTCAAAACTAACCTAACTGAGAACAAATGATTACTTTCGTATGAAAGCAAAACGATTCTGAAGTTAGAGCTATATTCATAATTTCGTTCTTCAAACAAGGATTTTTATTTTGGGATGCGTTTATATAAACTAACACGGAAAGAATCTAACATGTGTAATATCTAAATATTTAGCTAAATACACATCAAAAAATAAATTTTATTCGATTATCAAAATAATTACATAGGATGCTCGAACTGATTGTTACAATTTTTTTCAGTATTGTCTATCATTCTTCAATTTCCTACATAATTATGATCCACAACAAAATTATTTTTAGATTTATTTATTATTTTTAGATTTGTATCTATCTAAATTTTTAGATACTTTATAAAATCGTTCTTTCTGTGAAGAAAGGTATCCAATTGTTCCTCAAAAATCAATTATAAATACAAGTCTTGCTTAGCACTGGAAGCAAACTCGCCACAAATGCCTGAAATTTGGAAACAACAGGTAGAATTTAAATAAGATGAAGATTAAGCGAATCATCAGCGAGTTATATTTCGACGGATTTAGACAGATATAACTGTCGGCATTTCTCGCACAAGAGACACGTGTGTTATATTGTCATGTGCATACATTGCACATGTACCATTGGAATGTCAGGAATGAGACTAACGACCTAAGCTGGTTGCACTGGTCAGTAATTACCCATATTACATTGTGAAATAACTACTCGTTACTGACTTGAGAATTACTAACGCGTCGATTAAATATCGAATGGCAGTAGCGCGGAAAGTCAAATTACACTATCTATATATATATATATACTTAATGGAAATGTCATTTAATTGGCCATTCCGAATCTGTCTCGAATCTCTAGATATTTAAATCATATTTAATTGACAACTCACAATCAAATATAATATCTATTTCCTATTAAAAACTTTAATTTTAAAAAATCCAAATTAAAAATAATTCGTAGAATAAAAAATATCGCAAAAAATTAATTATATTATTACGATTTAGTTATTACAATTTTCTTTTTTCGAAATTTTAATTTAGATTTCAATTTTTCAAGTTCTATTGACATTGATGTATAAATTTGAACAATTATAATTCGAAATTAGACCAATGAGAAATAAATTACTTCTTCAGAAAATCAATGTTGCAGTTGAAAAATAAAATCTAAATATCAATTAACAGAAATATCAATATCAATTAACAGAAATAATCCTATTCGGTCAAAACGGATTCTATTCTTAGTACTTAAATATTTCTGTATAAATTTATATACATGTTCAATTCTGTAAATCACGTGCCGAAATAATTTGTAGTCTTAAAACGCAATCATGAATAGAACTAGAGTAATAATATTACATTAAATTGACAAGTAATTTAATAATATTGCTAATATATATCTTAGAAGGATATTAATAATTTAATGATAATAAGTATCTTAGAAAATGTAATAATTTATGTTAAAAAAATGTAAATAATTTATTATTCGTCTGACCTTGCATTTAATTCTTTAATTCAATAATAAACTAGCTGCAATGATACTAGGTAATAATTACTAATATTGCGCCGCAATATTGCGTATACCTATGTGTATACCTATAGATATCTACTTGAATATTCATCATGAAATACTTCTTTCACCGATAAAGTGAGCAATTTCATCTCGCGATTCGCGCTTCCATTATCGTGAATTCGTAAGACGGATTTATTGGCTCGGCACGCGGCCGGTTTCTGGTCAGATTCCAGAATTGTTTATGCGTCTTTACGATTAAATACGTAAACTCCGCGTAAACCGCTGCCAAAAGAGCACGGTTACCACGCGCGGTCTCATTCGCATCGGTACGCTTTTGCATTAGTAGGTATATTTACCGCGCGAGCATACTCTCTCGAGAGCCGGCCTCGCTCGCGAACACGGAATTACGTAACACCTTTTATTTATGCATCCGCATTTTTACTTTGTAACTAAATAAGTTTTTGCACGTGCCATTTCTCGGCGCGCCGACCATAAACGCTTAAATAATCTTAATCTGTAAAATAATGCAGAGACAAGCGAACGAGAGAAAATTGTAGTTTTTATTTTCAGTGATGAATAATAATTGATGTTGAAATTCCCTACATTAAAATATCGAGAAGTCAGTAAAATAAGATTTTATTTTTGCATATTTGCTGATTAAGCGCAATTTTACATGCAAAATTATTTATTGCGTTTACATGTTATTTGCGTTGATTTCAAATGTCTGTAATGATTAAATTTATGCATTACATGTTTTTTAAAAGCAGTCGGTTATTACTTTATTTGCATCTGTATGATTTTTGAATAAGTAAATTTTTTAAAATGATATATGTGTTTTTGAAAATTACAGATATAAAGTATTTGTATCTTCTGCAATCTTCAGTGATAAAAAAACGCATTTTTGTGCCATATATAGACAATAAAAAAAACTTATTATTTTAAGACTGAAAGTGGTTGAAGCAAATCGACGAATTCCGGTCACTGCGATCGATTATTGTGAATGTCTATTATTAGAAAAAATACGCAGAGGATTGTTATGCGAGCTTCGAGGCGTTTAACATCGTTTATGCAGCAGACTTGTTTTCACTGTTAGGTCTTCACACTGGGAAATAGAATTATATAAAAATGTCAAGAATCGTACTTTTCGTCGTTATTAAAAAAAAATGGAAAAATTCTACAAAATTTACATAGGACATAAAACAAACTTTGTTATTTATAAAAATATGTATATGTACAAAAAACTGTGATGAAAAGCTTGGATGCTTCGCGTTACGTTCTGAACACGAGCGAAAAAAATATTACAAATATTTGTTACAATTTCCCCACGAATTCACCATAATCGCAAACAACAAAAAAAGATGACGTGATTCAATTCATATTCACATGGGATTCCAAACTACGCAAAACGCATATTTATGTAATTCATGAAAGTTACATAATCGTAATCTCGTGCGAAAATAGTTCGTTGCATCGAGTAAATTTCTAGAACGATATTTCCAGGAGAGAAAGAATTCATTTTGAGAATTTGCACTTCTTTTCAGTACATCAAAATAATAATAGAAAGAAAGCGAACTGAGATAATGGAGACGTGTATTCGTATGCTCTATAAGTAACAAGATAATTGTGCACGAAGAACATCGTCGTGTTAAGAGATCAATGAGATCCGAGTTCTAATTGAGATAATCGAAATTCTGATTGATACAATATCTCTGGTAAAATCTACTAGAATTCTTATTTTTAGTAGAATAATTATAACAATCAGAATTCTAGTTATTTCAACTAGAATTCAAGTAGATTTAATCAGAAAATTTTGATTCGTCCATTTTCCATCAGAATTATTATTTAATTTAATCCAACCAAATCATTTTTCTCAGTGCATAATCAGTTCTTATATTCAAGACTTTAAGTCTGTCTTGAGATCACGAACCAGAAGGCCACATTAAGATATTATTTAAGACAAGACTTGAAATAAGAACTGACTATGAAAACCGGCCTAAGTGTGCTTTCCAGCAAGCAACACAGACGACACGGTACAATACAGTAAGTCATTACATCACTGTTTGCTAACGTTAAACAAAAATGAAATGATGATCACTGTGTTAAGGCTGGAATCAGAGTACTCATTGAAGATTGAAATTGAAGATTGAAACATTGAAATTTTCCAATCAAAACAATAGGAGCTAAAATTCCTTTGTCCTCATTAGTCAAATTTTAATCTTCAATCTTCAATCTCAATCTTCAATACATATAAATCTGATTTCGGCCTTATACTGTGTCGCTGGAAAGTATACACCATGTCTGAACATGACACTCTCGGTATCGGCATGGTCGAAAGTCGTGTAGGGAAAAGCGACGAGCCATCTTACCTCGTAAATATCGATCCCGTTACGGCCTCTCGCGGGGGTGGCGGCACGAGTCGGCGGGGGTTGCAGAACGGATGAGCGAGGCAAGCAGGTACGAAATGAACGGCAACCGTGGTCCGTAGCACAGTAGTAGAAGACTTGCACTCGTCGGGCCTCACGGCCAAAGGAGAAACAAAGAGAAAAAGAAGGACACACAGAGAGAGAGAGAGAGAGAGAGAGAGAGAGAGAGAGAGAGACACACGGGAGGGAGAGACGCGTGAGGAAACACAGAGAACACGAATGATGTGAATCTGTTCACGCAGAGAGAATCGTGTTCTTTTCTCTCTCGAGAAAGAGAGAAACTCTTTACACTGCTTATTTTTTATTTGCTTGAATATACACTCACTGATTTTATCACTCACACGGCGCGCGTTCCGCGAATCTTATCTTCACCGAGTACAATAACTGCGCGATCAATTTAACGGTAGTACGCACTCTTCAAGCGAATTTAATACACGACTATTTAGCACTGTATGATTTTTCTACGCGAATTCGCGACGTTCAGATTTGATTGAATATTCTTAAATAATCGTGGAATTATCGTGTGCAACTTTATTAACTGACACACAAAATCTTTTTAGATATTCCGTGACAAAACTCAACTCCTACGTCGTCCAGCGTAAAAACACCGTATATAAAATTTATGTGCAATTACAAACCACACATGTACCGTCTCGCATCGAGATGTCGGAGCAAAAGATTTGTCTTTTTTTTTATTGCTGCACTAAACTGCACTTTTCTCCTCGCTTTTGACAGATATCAAACATATAATATATCACTTTAAGTACACTTTAAGTACAAAAGGTATGTACACTAGTTCAACTATAAAAAAAAAAAATAGATCTAAAGCTGTCACGCCGAAAAGCGCGCGGGAAATTCTCGTGGCACGCACCGGCTGTGCCACGTGGTCCATGGAGCACGCGATTCGCTCGCTTCACTTTCTAACACCGCGTGTGGCATATACACATTCACGCACGTGATTCGCGCGACCGCGATACACGAGAAAAACGCTCCCTCCGCTTAGTCAGAACGGAGAACGAATGCACGGTCGCCGGGCGGAAAATTGGCAGCTGGACGAAGGGGTGAGAGGCGCGGGCAGGCGGGCGGGAAACTGACGCAAGATCTGACACCGATATGAACGGGAGAGAGCGACACACCACACGTAAAGGACCGCGCAAGACTGAACAAATCGGGGTAGTCGGAGTATCGGAGGCTGACGCGTGCGCGCGCGACCGGTTCTCCTTCCTCTTGCCACTCCTACGCGAGCGATAGCCACCGCCACCACCACCGCCATCGCCGCCACCACCATCACTACCATCACCACCACCACCACCACCACCACCACCACCACCAGCTGTCCCTTCGACGAGAAAAGCAACCTCACGAACAAGCCGCGATATCCTTCGGAGCACGTTAACTCTGTTTTCTATGATTTCCACTTCCGTGTCGACTTAGGCCTGAATTTCGTTATGCGCGTTTCTTTCTTTCTTTTTTTCTTTCGTACAATCTCGTTACACGAGATGCTTTCTAGATAATTATTTGCCATATTGTATATCTACCTACATATGCATGTAATAGTGAAATTATAATAATAAATTATATTGTGTTAGAATTATATTGTGACATATGAAATGTTTTCACAGTCTAGTTTATTTGCAATAATTTTAATATTATAATAATTACAATGAAGACTATATATACTTCATATATTTACTTATTACAATTCTAACAATTTATTATAATAATTCTACTGTTGCGTTATCGTATGCATTATTGTATATGAGTAGGATATCATTGTTACTAGAAATTATACTATTAGGATACAAGCAGTCGCTCGATGAGAAAAAATCTCAATGACTTCATCTAATTTAGTAAAAATTTTCTTTTTATCATAAATTTAGCTTGACAAAATATGAAATACCATCTTCATCCTATTTAGCTTCCCTCAATTAATCTTCCGTTTCGTTAAAAGAAAAAACATAAAAAATAAATTTTATAAATTACACATTTATTTAAAAAAAATCTGTGTCACATTTTCCGTTACATTTTGAGTTGTTCACGAATATTCTTTTCTCATTCTTCTCCTCTATTTATTTTAGGCCCAGCAAACTCGGTACACGTTATCCTAAACACGATAAGGAATCGATAACGAATGAATGCCCAATGCTCTCGTTGTTCGATGGTGGCCTCATTATTCCTTGTCGATGGTACGACAATGACAAATGACAACAGATTACATTTAAAAATAAACGTGCGTCGCGTTATCACGGACCGCAGCGTCTGATGCGATTCACGGCGATCGCATTCCTGTCGAATTACAGGTTGAATAAAAATATCACGACGACGCCGACGTGCGTAATGTGACGCGACGCATGTCGACGCTTTTATTTATTTATCTCGCCGACGCACGCACATGTACGTGCGCGCTACATGTATATATTCAGTTGATCTCATAAATATATCATACAAATATTTGTGTATGCCTCAGCAAAAAATAAAAATTGACTCCCGAACCTTTCAATATCGCACTTTATCAAGTTTGTCAGAAAACTATGAGAAAATAGCGCATGATTTCTCTTGCGACGGAACACTTGTTCCATGTTAGGTATAATAAAGGAATCACAAGATCACTTGTACAATAAACTTTAAATTTGAAGATAATTCTGAATATCGTATATATATATATTCTGAATATCATATACTAATAATATCGGAAATTAACAAATTTTAAAAATTAATGATAATATTATTTCAATGTGTTTTCATTGTTAAATTTTTTTGGAATTAAAATATTTTTTATCTTGTATCAATTTTTTTAATAAAATATCTAAAATATAATACTCAATATATTGAATAATTTAAGTACAAGGTTCTAATCTTCTGTATTGTATGGAGATAATCAATCCTTCACAAAAGAGAAGAAAGGCAATACTTACAAAAAAACTTAGAAATAAGGAATAAGTAAAATATGAGTAATTATTAAATTATGTTATAATAACAAGTAGTTTCCTTGAATCTCTCAATTTTATTTTTTTAATAATATACCTAAACATAGATATCAAACGAAATTAGAATTTCTATCTCATCTATAATTCATCTATATTTGTATATAATATGTATATATGTTTTATATGAGAAGAACTAGAATTTTTATAAACTGTTAAACGTTTTACATATTGTTTGATCAATATACAGATAACTGCCTCTATAATATAAGAAGAGAAAGGAAGAAAAAGGGAAATATCTTTTCTGGAATCTCCTAATAGACTTGCAAAACAAAGTATCGGTCATAAACCGCACCCTTCACAAAGAATTCCTTCGCTAAAACTTCACGGAGAAAGTATAAGCTTACGTTTGGCACAATAAAATAATAAAATGAAACGTAACTATAAAAGCAAGAACTTTCCATTGTTTCTGAGCCTTCAGGAAAACCATCCCTCTCAAATCTACATTCGTTTTCACTGCATTAAAGATAAAAAATTTCAAACATTCATATATCTATATATAAATATAACAATTTATATAAATATATATATCTGTTTATGTGACATTTAAAAATATTTTTGTTTAAAAAATTTTTTTTTATTTTATTTAAAAATTTCAAATTTCATCTCTTAATCGAGTTCAATTTTTCTCTAAGATCCGTGGCCGAAATATTTCAGCGGTGTTGGAATCTTTCTATATGAGATGCAGCGCAGGTGCGTTTCTCATATTGCAAAATTCTCGCACGATCTGGATACGTCATATGCGAGACTTGCGTATTCCAGAAAAGGAATACACAAGGTTGCTATCCGGTTGCGACGAGATAAAAGTTACGATTTGAATACGTTTCCCTTTCTCTCGGTTCTTTTTCGCCGTTTTCTTCGTCAATCGAAAGTGTTAGAAGTTTAACGTTTCATTTTTCTATCGTTTTCTCACGTGCAAATGAAACAAATATATCGAAGAGTGCACTGCTTTATCGAACCAAATGTAGATTCGCTTAATCCGGAAAACATTTTTTTTTTTTAGTAATTTTTTTAGTATTCTGTTTCAATAAAAAACATAATTTATACTATATTTATATTTATATTTTATACTATATACTATATTTTATAATATATTAGTACAATATAATAATTATAAAAAAATTACAGTTCACCAAGAAGAGTTTGGTACAAAATATAGTTAAGATTTCAGATGTAATAGAATTGTGATGTAATCATGCGTATTCAATTTTTTTCTCCTTTGTGAATTTTTCCTCTTCGTGTTTTAGACAGAAAAATTATAAGTATGTTGAAAGTAAAGAATAATTATTGGAATGTCAACAATCGTGTTCCTCATCCCGATGGATCGCGAGCTGCTACAAGACCCCGACTTACATTTACACGTGCAATTCTCGCGCAAATTGGAGCATGTTCTACATCCGTGCAATCGATTGCCGCAACTCGTTGCACGTGCGATTTACACTTTACGTCGAGCATGCCTAACGATAATCCCTAGTGGCTTACAAATGCGGCTACGAGAATAGCTCTTCATTTAGACAAAATGCCGACAAATTTCGAGAGTGACACAAGTCAAAATTAAATTTCAAACTCGTTCAAGGATATTCACGGTACCAATAATCTATTAGTTACTATATGAATTAATTTATAGTGGAATTAATTTATAACTAAGAGAAAACATTAAATTTCATAACAGCTTAAAAAAATTATAAATAATTTGAACTAAAATTAAATATCTTAGATATTTAAGAGATCAAATGTAATCTAAGTTGAAATGAAATATTCCGCTGCATGCTTACAGTGCCAAAAGTATTGGTACAGGAAATTTTTATAAAGTTTTATTTATAGAAAGTATACGTTAATAAGCAATTTTATAGTGATTATATAATGAATATAATATCTTAATATAAATAAAACAGTTTCATATTTTTGGTCTTAGAATCTAATTTCTCGACTGTACAAATGCTTTTCATTTGTCAAATAATAAAACTTTTCATTTTAGCTTATTTTTAGAATGCTGTATTTTTTAATTATTACATAATTCTTTGCTAAATTTTGGAAAATATATAGTCTACTTTATTCTTTATTAATAAATTGCTAAGTATAACGTTTACTTTTTATAAATAAAGTTTTTTTAAAAAAGAAATCTCTCCTACCATTACTTTCTGCACTCGCTGTAAATATTTATTCTAAATTTCTTATTCTGTGGAAAAGAGAGGACGAAGATATTGATCGTACTACAGTTTTGGATTATAATGAACTTAAATCTGCCCGCTGTATCTATCGATCGACACACTAACACTTGTTAGTTATTTCCACGCGATCGTATTTTCAAAAGCTGATCTTCAACGAAGCAGTAAATGAAGAACCAAGATCGACGCGAACGAGCTCGTAAGACGACCGGCTCAGTCAAGAGGAAGAAGTATCGAACCAGAAAATCGACCCGACCGGTTACGATGATACATCCTCGTAATCGGCTTATGAGATCTGTTACAAATACAAACACACATGAACATATACGTGCTGTGTCATGCGTAAACGCATGTGATGCGAAGCTGCGAATTTAACGACAATCTAGTTATTTACTGATTACGTCATAATTAGATTGGCGATTGCAAATACACAGAATGCAGAAAATTATATACTATAAGCTACTCTCTCTTATATATGGTACAATATATCAAAAATATGCATATAATAAAGAAGACAAAGAGAAAGAGAAAGAGAGAGAGAAATACAATATTAATTATAAATCTACATATTATATGATTTATATCTTATTATCTATATTTCTTCAGCAAGAAAGCTCATCAAAAATATCTTTATATTAAAATTATATAATTTTATTCTTATCTTTAACTTTATATTAATATAATTTTAGTTAGAAATTAATTAACAAGAAATTAATTAACAAAGTGCAATCATACGTTAAATATTGTTGTATCACGTATTATGAATATACATATCGGTAAAATTTTAATTTTTATCTTTCCAAACATGTTCCCTGAATACCAATTCTTTAAGCATAAATTTTACATTTACAAACACACATACACTTGATCATGATGAACACATATGCTAGATTGCTAAACCACCGGTA
>Ga0157363_1005177_pt1 | contig 12135 bp, 7 predicted proteins | sample AttsexASBM1_FD_111477 | JGI IMG/M metagenome (GOLD analysis project Ga0157363, IMG submission 111477) | Fungus gardens microbial communities from leaf cutter ant in Ribeirão Preto, State of São Paulo, Brazil - Atta sexdens ASBM1 | ecosystem: Host-associated > Fungi > Mycelium > Unclassified ...
AAAGTGATTTTGCAGCATGACAATGCTCGACTCCATGTTGCGAAAGTGGTCAAGACATACTTGGAAACGTTGAAATGGGAAGTCCTACCCCACCCGCCGTATTCTCCAGACGTTGCTCTCTCTAACTATCACTTGTTTCGATCAATGGCACACGGCCTGACCAGCACTTCCGGTCTTATGAAGAAGTAAAAAATTGGATCGATTCGTGGATAGCCTCAAAAGATGACTAGTTTTTCGACGCGGGATTCGTACGCTACCCGAAAGATGGGAGAAAGTAGTGGCCAGCGATGGACAATTCTTTGAATCATAAATGTATAACCAGTTTTTTACAATAATGCCTCGAATTTCGGATAAAACGACGGAAGCAAAGTTGTATACCTGATATTACCATCATATGTGTTTTAATTAATGCATATGTTTCCTTGATGTACGTAATATTTTATTTGAAATTAAAAATCTATTTTATATCACATCGATTCAGCGTCCCCTTAAAAATGTTTATTTATCGATCATATTCATATTTGACATTGGATGGCGTTGTCAAAGTCAAGATGAGATCACTTTGAAATTTTTAAATAGGACTTTTAATTTTATTGCATATTATTATAGTCCTTCCTATGATCCAAAATATTATATCAGGATCAGCTGTTTCGAAGTTATCGAGATTTATTTGGTAAGTTATCTAATTATCCATTTGGTAAGTTAATCCAACGAAGATCGATGGTTGAGCCAGATAGTGAAGGCAAGATCGAAGGATGATCTTAAACTTCTTGCAATTTTGGGCATGATGAATTTTGGCATGATTTATTTCAATCCACATGTCAGTGCTCGACAAATAGAATATGAATTTGGAATTCCTTCGATCTACAACTCATCGAATATTACAATTCGCACAATATCATCCTTATCACTTCAATCTTGTACAGGAATTAAGCGAAGGTTGCGAAGACTGAAAGTTCAATTTTATAGATGGGCACTTGATGCATTGGAATAGAATTCAAATTTCTTTTGGAATGTCTGTTTCAGTGACGAAGCTACATTTCATAGCAATGGCAGTTTCAATAGACATTACAGTAAATTTTCATTGATATTGACAGGTCAATCAGCATCATTCTGGAATCTTCATGTTTGGATTGGAATATGTAATGATCAAATTATTAGGCTGCATTTTTTTAAACGTACAATTAATGGTCCAATTTACTTAGATTTTCTCTAAAATCATTTACCAGGACATTCTCCTGGATGTTCTCTAAAATTTTTGGTTTCAATGATAATGTTTGAACACATCCAAATTATTAGATAGGTCTAGGAAGATCAGGCTTGCGGCCTCCAAGATTACTGGATCTAAATCCTTTAGATTACTTTATGGGAATATATGAAAGATGCTGTGTATCAGGAAGCAACCACGAGATATGATGGAAAGAGTCAGAAGAAACTCAAGTACCACAAATATTCAGAAGAGTCTTGCAAAACTTTAGATGCAGACTGATTTTGTGCTTGGAAAATAACAGTGCACACTTTGAACATTTAATTCCGAGAGTGATACGTAATGACAAAGTTCCTTAATCTTCCTATTTTACTTTCATTAGTCGGAGTATCTTTCGATCTTGCCTTCACTAGTCGAATCAGCCATCGATCTTTGTTGGGTGGACATCTTATCATATAAATTTCGATAATTTCAAAACAGCTGATCTAAAGTGAATTAAGTTATAGTGTATTTTGGAAAAGTCTCAGGAAGGAGTACAGTAATATGCAATAAAATTTAGAGAGTTTCATTAAAAAAATTTAAAATGAGCTCGTTCTGACCGTGGCAACGCCACGCCAATGTTGAATAAGTAATTATTAAATGAACCTTTTTAAACCTACAACTTTTGTCTGAAACATTTTTCCATAACTTTTATAATTTTCGAGATATTTCGGTGTCAAAGTTAAAATGAGACATCTTGTATATTTTAATGATTCTAATCATCTTTATTATGATTTTGTATTTTATTTGAATACAAGTCGGCTATTGTGCAATGTCGGTCTTTAGAAATATTTTTTAATCAAAATCAGATTTTATTATTTAACATTTGTATTGAATAATAGTCATTTTGAATAATGAAAATTTAATATTTTCTAATATTTATATTAGTAATATTTATATTAGTATATTTATATTAATGCAAAATTATTTGAAAAACTCAGACCGTATATACGATTGTTACTTAGATAGCGTTTTTGTCGTCTTGAAATACGCAACTAGCACATAAATTGAATAATCTTAAAATCTTTGTTTTATTTTATATATAGAGGACTGCTGTATGTCCACCTCCACCACCTATGCCTGAAATGGGTAGCAAACTACCACCACCGCCACCTCCTCTTCCTGGCCCACCTCCACCACCACCTATGTCTGGAATGACGTGTCCACCTCCTCCACCTATGCCCGGTTTAAAAGGACCTCCACCTCCACCTATGCCTGGAATAGGAGGACCTCCACCACCACCTATGCCAGGAATGAGTCCTCTATCATCACCGATAATGGGGGCATTATCTCCATCGCCTCCAGTAATACAAATTTTGCCTCATGGATTAAAACCGAAAAAGAAGTGGGAAGTAGACGGACCATTAAAAAGAGCAAATTGGAAAGCGGTATGCATATAATATACTTATATTAATCAAATAAATTATTATCGGTATAGAAGATATAATGATTTTAATATCCACAATTTTTTACTGTAGTATAATTTCTGTTATATAAAACTTTATGTATTTCAGATTTTACCTCACAGAATGACAGAAAAGTCATTCTGGACAAAAGTACAAGAAGACAAATTAGCTAGTCCAGAAATATTGGACGGTCTTGCACAGAAGTTCGCTTCCAAACCGAGCGGGAAAAAAATAGATGATGTAGTTGATAAGTAAATTTCACCTCAGTAATTATCATTTTTTAAATGATATTACATAAGATAGTAATAAATTTTTCATACACGTAGGTCAGCCCCAACGAAAAAAGTAAAGGATCTCAAAGTTTTAGATAATAAAGCGGCTCAAAATATATCAATACTTCTCGGTGGGACATTAAAGCATATGCCTTACGTGGAAGTAAAACGATGTTTATTTCGATGTGAAGGACCAGTTATTTCTGACAATATATTACAAGGATTAATTCAATACTTACCTCCGCCAGATCAATTGTCAAAATTACAGATGTACAAAGATCAATACGATGACTTAACTGAAGCGGAACAATTTTGTGTTACGGTAATGTATTTAATTTTTGTATAATTTTTTTTATCTTTTTATTTCACTGACATCAATGTTACAGATATCTACAATAAAACGATTATTACCTAGATTGAGATCATTAAGTTTTATGTTGCGATATGAAGAGTTGATACAGGATATAAAACCTGACATAGTAGCGGCTACAGCAGCATGTGAAGAAGTGAAAAGTAGCAAAAAGTTTGCACGAATTCTCGAATTAATATTGTTACTCGGAAACTATATGAATTCCGGTTCCAAAAATGGCCAAGCATTCGGATTCGAAATTAGTTTTCTTACAAAGGTTTGTTCTGTAACATATATGTCTGTATGTGTAGTATATGCACGAATCGCTTATTGTTTCGATGCAGTTTCATGACTTTTTTTTTAGTTGACCAGTACTAAAGATATCGATAACAAGCAAACTCTTATGCATTACTTGGTGGATACGATAGAGAGAAAGTTCCCAGAATGTCTCAGCTTCATTGAGGAAATAGCACATGTAGACCGTTCCAGTAGAGTGTCTTTAGAAAATGTTCAGAGAACATTATGTCAAATGGAGACCAATATCCGTAATCTCGAACAGGATCTTACGAATGCCAAAGTTCCACAGTGTGATGAGGACTTATTTATAGATGTCATGAAAGTATCCTTCACTAATTTTTTGTTAATAATCATTAATCATTCAACGGATAAAATAGCTTAATGAACGCTGAGTTATTTCTTATTAGAAGTAGTTTCTACACTTCACTAAAGAACTAATAGCAATCATATTAAACAATCACTGAGTATGCATTGAGCAATGGAAGGTACAATTTTCATGGGTTTTGTGATCATTCGAGGATTGTTTTATTTCTATGTTTTCTTATGTATTTTTCTTCGAAAATAGTCATTATAATAACGCCAAACTTAAGGAAAAATTGATACAATGAAATATAATGAATGAAATCTTTATTTGCATCGTTATAAAATCACTGTCAATTATATTTCAATAATTTATTTATGAAGTTAATTCCAAATTGGATCAAATGCGAATGATATTGCATCACAAAACGCTAATTAGATTATGTTTTTTATTATAACATTTTTTATCTCGGTACTGTTTTCCCCACTGCAAGCGTTGCAAAGTATGATACCGATACAAATATTATAATACAAATATTATATTAAAATATGTTATTATCATAAAAGATATAATCTAATTAACGTTTTGTTGAGCAATATTATTCGCATTTGATCCAATTTGGAATTAATTTTGTAAATAAATTATTGAAATATAATTGATAGTGATTTTATAACGATGTAAATAAAGATTTTATTCACTATATTTCAATGTATCAATATTTCAATGTATCGATGTACCAATTTTTCCTTAAGACTAACATTATTATAATGATTATTTTCGGTTTCTAGAAAGAAAATAGAAAAAAAATATATAAGAAAACATAGAAATAAAATGAGTCACAAAACTTGAAAATGTGTATCTTCTTTTACCCAATTGAATATCATTAACATAATTTATTGATCTTGTGTGTTGATCAAACAAAGATATTTCCTTAATGGAGTTATTTTATAGCCATTCGCGAAGAAAGCTAGAGAATCTTACGAAGTTCTGCAAAATATGTTTAAAAATATGGACACTCTATACACGGACATCTCAGAATTCTTCTCTTTCGACAAACAGAAGTACACCATAGAGGAATTCTTTGGCGATATCAAGACGTTTAAAGATGATTTCTTGGTAAATACGCGCTAATACGTCACGTCGCAGTCTATTCAATCGCTATCTAATGCGATTCTATATTCTCACCGTAGCAATCGCAGAAGGAGATAATAAAGCTGAAGGAGGGCGAGGAGAAACAGAGACGGACGAGAGAAGCGCGCGAAAAAGCAGAAGCAGAAAAGGCGACACGAGCTGCGCGTAAACGCGCATTAGTCGATATGAACGCACATGAGACTCAGGAAGGTGTTATGGATAGTCTGATGGAAGCGTTGCAGACTGGATCGGCCTTCAGTAGGCCAGATCAACGACGCAAGCGACAAACCCGCGTAGCTGGTGGTAAGTTGTATAGGACATACATCAGGAGACAAATGGTGAAGAAGGACCAAGCAGCTCAAGCATATTTATTTAGTAATGTTTTAAACAAATCTATTAGAAATAAGTTAATGCACGAATGTGAAAATCTAACTTCAACTAAAATCGTGCAATGCCATATGTTCCCCAACAGAATTATGGCTGAAGAAATATGCACGGCGGGCAATTCAATAAATTTTTTTACGCCGGAAGAAAATCAAGAAATCTATAAACAAATACTAGACGAGGCGAAAAAGACGCTTAAACAGAAGCATTCGTCCAAAGTTACATTCTTTAAAAAAAAGAAACTGTGCAGTCGTTGTAATCGCGCGTATTACGCGACGATGTCGGTATTCGACGAGATATCTAAAAGAGACGTTTTACTAAAAACATTTAGAAACTTTGAGTCCAGTGCATTAAGAGTCAAGCCCATTGATCGATGGAGACGTCTCTGTTAATCGAGCGTGTATTCTTAGCTCGATTAAGCAAAGACGCGTCGTAGTAACAAAATACGCAAAAGAAACAGCATTGTGCGCCGCACTATATTGAATTGCAAACGTATATGTGCGAGCAATACAATTGCAAAATGCAGTAAGCTTCATGCTTATTTGCAAAATCTACCAATATGAGTACTGCCATCGATTATCGATATGTCAGATATAGACATGAATTCTGTAAATCAAAAGATGTCAAAATTGATCATTGGTTTTCATACTAAAATACTCAAACAGGCCTTCACTGCGATGAGACTTTTAAGATCGAGAAATTTCGAAAACTTGACACGATATGACGAAAGTCAAACAGGATTTGAAAAACTCAGGCTTTTTAAATTCGAGCATGTCTATTCAATTTTCGAGTAGTGAACAGATAACTAAAACACAATCGCCACTAGTGACAGAAATAAGTAGAGTTATGTTATTGTCGGAAAATAGTCCGTTGCATTTTATAAAATCACATTCTATTCGTATTGCTACAAAGAGTTTAAATTTGTCCGAAAACTCTGGACAATCCGCAAATACATACAAGCAATTCACTCCGGAAACAAGTAATTTAGCAAGAAATTGTAATATATTGATAAAACTAAAAGATAGTTCATGGAAGAATAAGTGAAAGTTTTGACAAATGCCGATAAATATTTAATAGAATTATTTGCTGCTGTAGTATTTATACAAGACTAAAAATGGAAAAACTGACGCGAGAGAAAAAAAATATTTTGTAACTATTGTTGTGAAGAAACTTGTTCGAAAAAGCGTTATGATGCATACTTTGAAAGTCATTTGATTTTTAAAAATGTGCGACATTCTCGTGTTGTGCAACAATATTTTTATGATCTAATATTGTGTCATTATATTTTTAAAATACAGTGTAGGAATCATTACTTTGCATTAATGTCAATAATCTTTAACATTTTTTTTATTTATTTGAAAATAGCGAAACTCAATATATAGTTTTGATATAATGTACAATACATACATAAAATTTTCGTTTATCTATGGATGAAACATATCGAGCGAATTATTCAAAACTGATAATTGTAATATTTGTGATTTATGAAGAATTTAAAAATTTGAAATATATATTATTTTCATATAGCATATAAATTTTATATAATATTTTATTTAATTAATATAAACTTTTTAAGTAAATGAAAATGGATATTTGTAATAAAAAGTGAGTTTTATGTACGTATTTGATGCACAAAAATATATTCTATTGATCTTGTAATCATATTGCAGAAATTATGAGAACACAATAGTAAGATAAAAATAATAAAGTCAAAGTGCTTCTGTCATTTCGATCATTTATATTCAAATTACAAAATTCAATGAGATATGAGGTAAATGTGTAATTTTATAATTTTTTTCTGTTACTGATGTGATTATAATGTAATATTAAAATAAATTTTTTTTCTTCAGTATTTTATAAAAATTTACATGATTTTTATGATTATTTATGTATTTTTTTATTATAATTGTTACAAATTTTAGTGTGACACAAAGTACTTGAGTATTTTTGATAAAATATGTACCAAAGACTGTTTTGTATAAAAACATATATTAAATGTGGGAAAAAGTTCGTGACATTTTTCCCATTAGATAACATTAAAAAACGCCACGAACTTTTTCCCACACCTAATATATATATATATATTTATTAATTTATATATAATTATATATAATTATATATAATTATATATAATTATATATAATTTATATATAATTAAATGCAGTAACAAATTACTTGACTGTCTTAATCTTGTTCTCCTTGATATGTTAAATGTTGTAAAGTAAATTGTATTATTTAATGCAAAAATATATTGCTGGAATGTCGGTATATGATTAATGTATATAAAATATAAAGTTCCATTCCTCTTTCGCGTAGCTATCAAGAAAAACGTTTCACTTATAAAGTGCATAAATTTTTTCAAAATACATTCCAATGGTAAATCCTATTATTCTCGAATAATATCAAGCCTATTTTAATTCTACCTTAATTTTACAGCGGAAAGGAGAGCGCAACTAAATAGGAGTCGATCGCGTACTGGATTAGTTGGAACTGGCTTGCTAGGAAGAGAACTTTCGACGTAAGTATTATCATATAAATTGCAAAACGAATGCGTGAACGCTCAAATAGAATGGTCAGTTTCTTCCTACATATTACACGCACGTTATGAATATGAACACATTTGTACAACACTGTACAAATGTGTTATATATCCATCAATTTATGAAAAATTAATAACGATTGCTATCAATTTATTAATTTAAAGTACTTGCTTACGAATAATTTACGATAATTTACTCGCTTATCGGAAAACAATATAACGACTATATTGGAATATCTAATTTAAATTTTGTTAGTTATATTTAAAGATATAGTTATATTTAAAGATATAGAGAATGGGCCACGGTGTAAGAATAATAGGTGATTTCACTCGCCCATTTTTGCCAGAAAAACTGTGATGAAATTGAAGCAGTTCAGACACGTAACATTAGAGGGCATGATGATCTGACATCTGGCCTTTGCCAATCTTTCCAATTCACAACCGTTCAAGTGGCGTTTCTTTTACGAAAAAATCCATGTATTCTCTTTCACAACTTTTATGATCTTCCTAATTGTTCCCACTAAACATGTGTATAAATAAATGTACTAATAAATAATAAAATTATTTATTATGTTATTACTTATCTTAATCTTATTCCTGTCTCTTGAAACGCTCCAGGAAAAAATGTTTTACATATAATTATATATAATTATATATATTTATATATAATTTTTTTAATGTATATAATTTTATATAATTTTATATAATTATGTATAAAACATTTTTTCCCGGGGTTTATGTAGTTAAGTGTTACATATACGCCACTTGCTATTCAATGGAATTTCTTCAGGAAAAACACAATGATTTTACATGAGTGAAATCACCTTATTATTCTTACACCATGGAATGGACTGTGCGATCCGTATGTCAAAATGATTTACAAAAATGAAAGAATCGTGGAAGATGGCTAATCTCTATCTTTTTCTATTCAATGAAGTTGTGATTAGAAAAAGAGGAAAATTGGTCGTCTTCTACGGTCTCTCTCATGTCTCGGTCATTATCATGTCGACAACATTTGAATACTATTTAGATACAGATTGCGCAATCCATTCTTTATATCTTTTTAATTATGTTTATATATTTTATATGTATGAATAATAATTCTTTACGAAAAATACACAACGATTTGTAGTAATCTTTAATGAAAATTAAACATTTTCTCTGAAAGTATTAAATAACGATAATTGACTTTGCTTTGATATTAGGCTTCTTCTCGGGATCTACAATAGATATTTTAAGTCTTAAATAAAAAATTGACCAGCTATCGAATGCGAGAAGAATAATTGACTATGATTCCATTTCTTATGGCTTAAGATTTAAAAACCTATTGTAAATCCGGACTAATACATACACTTATCCCCCTGCCATTTTATTTCAATTCATTGTTGCAGAGAGCTTTTAAGTTCGGCTTAATCTATTGGAATACATTCTATTTCCGTCCTAAACTCATTGCTGTGATGATTTTACACGCATTGGAACATTAATGAGCAGAAGAATGTGCGGTACGATAAATCCAATATCCAAGAGAAAGGAAGATAAAGAAGAGCGACATTCCACAATAATCTTCCGATGTAGATCGAATTTTTGCTATTTCGAATTGAATAATAGTCTTCCTTACATAGGGTATGGTCAATGTGATGCTATAAATGCTTTAAAGCGTTTTTTAATTAGTCAATTTGTAAAATTCTTTCTTCTGATTGGTCCATCAAATGCTTCAAAGCATTTGTAGCGAGACTTTGATTACAGCCATAGTTAGGTATTCGGTTTATAGGTTTTTTTACCTTGTATAAATACATATGTGTGTATACTGATTTGTATAACGATAGTTGCATTAATACTCGCTAGAGTAAGTGCAAGAATTTATTCCATAAACGATACTTCGAAACGACGCAAGAAGGAATTCGTCACTAGCAAACGCATTTGTAAATACGCATAAGATAAGTACTGGTGACGAATTGACGATTCGTTGAAGCTGCTCGTCAATATAGTTTGGCACACTCTCATCATGCTCCAAGCATGTTTACCATCATTTCTGTGAATCAGGCGGCGGATTTATTTATGTACGTGGTTGTAAATATATTTTATTTCGAGACTCATAGATACATGCTGTATATGCTGCGATTCGAAATTATTCCGATATTACAAGATATATTTATAAAAACTACATTTTGTGAACAAGTAACTTTTCCGTTAAAAATCGATAATGCATTTCTTCGGTATTTTTAACGAAGGAAGATACCTCATATACTGTATGGACATTTTTATACGACGATATTTTTATGCGATGAGGAGATTCATAATTATCGCTTATTTTTACGTTAAGATGATGTTAGTAATAACTCTGTCGCCAGCTCGATAAAACAACCGCAAAGCATGCACATTTAAATCATCCGTTGCTCATTTAAATTTCAATAAGAATATTTACAATATAGAATCAAATTCTATTGTAGTAGTATAAAGAAAGATTTGTATACTAAATTGGCGCACAATTTTGCGACATATTTTTTATAATTGTGGTTTTACCTTGTCTATCTTTTTAGAAAAGAATACCTGTATTTGCATTTTTTGGAATGGAAACATTTTACTATATAACAGTATTAATCTAGGAGCAAAAATAACTGAAATTACTCTTAAGAGAAGTAGCTTATTCAACGCAACGTTCGCGTTTTGTGATATAATTAACGAATCCGAAAACAAGCTTATGACAATCGATCGTACTTTTAACGATGGCTTGATTGAATGTCTGTAAAAGAAACTCAGAGTAAGAGATATAGATATAGAGAGAAGAAGATCTTAGAAAACAGATACATGGCGATGTAAACACTACGAATCTAATTTAACTTTTTCCAGCGCTTGATAAATTAACAGAAGATAATACGCGACATTTATATATTGAATTGAGTAAAAAATAACTTCGTATTATTTTTAGAATAAATAGAATTTGAATGTCACCTATATATGCGAAGTTATTTTTTACTTCATCCAATATGATAATTTTTTCTCATCGTTTTTATACATGAATGGAGATACCATTGTTGATAGTTTGAAATTGTGCATATGCAAGTATCGAATGTAAATCGTGAGAATTCCAACTGAGACTCCCCACGTAGATTCGCGGGTGTTGATGGAACACCACTGTTGACGGACGATTCGGGCATTTCATCAAGCCAATCCAAGTATTCTAATGTGCGCGTAATTTGTATAAATTTTTTTGGCCTCAAGGAAGAAGCTTTGTCATAACTCAATTTGTTAAAGCGGTATTGTGACTTTTTTAAATTTTTATAAGAAATTTATTATTATTGTATAAAAAGATCCGGAAGGGACATAAGGGAAATCTCGTCGTTGTGGGACATGCCGTATCGTTTAATTAGTTAGTCAACAGTTAGTAGTGTGCTGCATAGTAAGGGCGGCTATGTCAAGCACGCTTGAAATGTCTAGTGAGGCAATGAGCTGGTTCTCGGAGCTGCAAAAATTATGGAAGTATCTCTACGAGAAAGTGCCGCAAGTTCTCTACAGTTGATTTTCTGACGATTCATTTCGAATATATCCGTTCTTCGCGCGAAGTCAATCGAATGTCTTCTGTACCATATCGGCGATGAAACACGGGCTGTTACGTAACTATTTTAAATACTTTATGCATATTTTAGCACATGCTTCTATAATGATTTCCAGAGTAAGATAGAAATTAAAAAAACGCCAGCCGTAATATTATCCCGACGTGATTGTACGTGTCTGTATAAAAATAAATTATGGAAATATAATTTGTCTATCGATCGGATATCGTAACGAACGAATGATTTGTTAATATTCTAGAATTAGGTATATATGTTAAGAACTAAAATTAAGATCTAATTGTATCTGTACTGTGAATACACAAATTTAAATATAATATCAGTGTATTCATTACTATTCTGTGTTTCTTATTTCTCAATACTTATGGAATATTTAGAGATGTGATGCACATATTCTATGAGAACATAAAATCAGGAGTGGACAATATTTGAAATACATATATATTAAATATATATATATATATATATATATATATATATATATATATATATATATTAGGTGTACAACTTTGTTTCCGTTTTTTTTCCGAAATTCGAGGCTTTATTGTAAAAAACTGGTTATACATTTATGATTCAAAGTATTGTCCATCGCTGGCCACTACTTTCTCCCATCTTTCGGGTAGCGTACGAATCCCGCG
>Ga0157363_1005178_pt1 | contig 12134 bp, 6 predicted proteins | sample AttsexASBM1_FD_111477 | JGI IMG/M metagenome (GOLD analysis project Ga0157363, IMG submission 111477) | Fungus gardens microbial communities from leaf cutter ant in Ribeirão Preto, State of São Paulo, Brazil - Atta sexdens ASBM1 | ecosystem: Host-associated > Fungi > Mycelium > Unclassified ...
AGAGAGAGAAATGGGAAGCAAAAAAGGAGAGAGAAAGAGATTAGTTTGCAGTTGTCCAAGGACAAATTATGCAATTATATATGCAATGAAAACCTGGCGACTGCAAGAACGTGCCCAAGGGCGGTCTCGCATGCACCGGATTCGTATACGGCTACATGGAAATTGCGAGCGAATTAAAGGGAACGTTGCCTCGAGGTAACGCTTACGCCAATTCTCGTCCGTCTCACAGTAAGAGTATATCCGTACCGGCAGGTGCGAGCGCACTCACACAGTCCTCCTACATTCGGTAAATTGTTACTCTTATTACACGTGGAATCGATAGTACTGCCTATTCTGTCGCGCTCTCCTTACTATTACGCCGCTTTCTCGTTCCCTTTTCCCATCGGAAAAACAAATATGCGTATCCTGACACGTGTATCGGACCTCGCTTCTATCTAAAAAGAGGCCGATAGAATAATTTTCCCTTGAAGGTTTCAATAATTTATGTCACGTGCCGCTACCGGAGATTCCGCAAGAAATACGCGACGCGGAAATTGATCGGAGAAAAATTTAGATCTACAGGAATAATCAGTACTTCATTTTAATGCCTTAAGATAGAAAACTTAATCGTTCCTTTTTAATATGAAGATTATGAATTTTTTTTATCATGCATGTTAATGTAAGCATTCTCAAATAAACGTGACTCCTTCCTGTCGATGAATTGATCCCATGAATAGGCTTCTCGTTCGATTTTTAACCGCGAATGATACTACGAAGTAAGCCAATTTTCCAAGCGCCTACGATAGGCGATAGGATAGGCGATATTGCCGAATCAGGGGGAAGTGTTTGCGCTAAATTAATTTCGGGTCAGGCGCGAACGGAGACACGTAACGTGTGTGTAGTGAACAAAGTGAAACAAAATTGAATCACGGATCGAAAGTGCGGGCTGGCGGGGTTGGAGCACCGCGGGTTATCCACAGGGCCGAACTGACGCACGCGAGGGTGTGTTAAAGCATCGCGGTTCGGATAATTTAAGTAAATATTTCGTGATATAAATGAAAGGCACGTGAGCCAGATACTGATTAAACATTAAAATTGATCGCGGAGCCATACGAAATTACAGTCCACAAATGCCGGCGCGCCGTTTCGCAAGATAAGACTGGGCAAATAACGGTGCAGATACTATCGTCTGTGCCTCTTTCTTTTATCACGGGGCATATCAAATAAGTCTATAACTAACCAACTGTAGACCGTATCACGGCCAAGTTATTCCACGATCAAGTGCATAGCGCACGAAATATTTTTGAAATACTAATGGAAATTTCACGATGGGATACAAACAAGACTCTGAAGCATCTTAAGATAGTACTTAACCCTTCGATGCCACTCTCCATGTGACGTACTCCATATGAGGTTTCTTTTACTATGCTATAATATAATATACTTTTGTATTAAATAAGACTTCCGACTGAAATCATAGTTTTACTTCCTCCGCCCAATCTAAATCTTTTTTACTATTCTATGCTTTCAAAAAATGTGGAAAAATTTAGGATTATACTTTCCATCTCTATTACATTATCAAATAGGTTTTTAATAAGATATTTTAAGAAGCAAAAACCGATCTTCTTTATTTCGGAAAAATTTAAAAATAAAATTTTTTTTTATACCAAAACGATCCAAAAATTAGTAAAATATATTATAAACTTATTAATGTTTTATTCCTTAATGTTTGACGTTTCAATTGAAAAATGTGTTAGAATAAATATATTCATTTTCATGCGATTTTTCACAATATCCAATATAATAAATACATGACAAAAAGATACATATTCTATAGAATATAACACTAAAGAGTTTAAAATAAGAACGGACTATGAATACCGATCTAAGAAACTCTTCCTGTCAAAGGGATAAATTTAACCTGCATAAATCTGTTTTAATATTGATCTCATGAAATTCCACTTGGAAATTCCTATTGGAAGCCTAATCTTAATACGCATGTATTGACGTAAATGCTTTTTTCAAAAATAGGAGCAAATCTCACGTCGAAAGGATTCCGATATTCATTACGGATTAATCGATACAGTCGGCGTACCAGTGATCCCGAAACGTGATAATTCCATGTAATTCTGTTCGTATACAGGGCGCGCGAAATTACCGGGCACCTTGAACGACGTGACGTGGAAGCGGAACGAGAGAGATCATCCGGCTCCGGCTAATTTTCTAATACTTATTCTTCTATTACAGCACAGCGCGCGCGTCCGCGCGTTACCATATTACCACACTCGTGATCTGAATACATGCATATTCATCCATACGTCTTTATAACGGCGGGCGCACACAGCTAAGGACCCTTTTTGCATAGAGAGCCACCCCCGTATAAACGGATAAATTCAAATTGAAGCAGCACAAAAGTGTAAATGAACTTTGCGCCGAAAAGGGCCGCTTGTCCAGGCGCCGTCGACACGGATGACTTTAAAGAGCCGGATGGCCTTTGCGTATATATATATATATATATATATATATATATATATATATATGTGTATACGGCAGCCTCCGGATTAAAAGATGAAAAGAAGTACAAGCGTCGACGTACGCTCAGCAGACAGTTAATGACCGACAGTATACTTTCCTTCGCGTATTTAAACGACCTGCGTGTAAATTTCTTTTATAATGAAGTTTACTACAAAAGGGTCAACTTCAGTCTAACAAGCTTTTTCAAACTATAAAAATCTTCATAAAATGCGATACACTTCAATTTCCTCACGATATTTTATAAAAAATCCTTTTTACAAAGAATTAAGACTAATACGTAATTTTTTTCCAATGCACAATTCTGGTTTTTGCAAAGTTTACAATTTATTGTTTTTTAAATAATTAGAAATAATGCTCTTTTTACCTCATTAATTGTAAAATGAAGTATAATGAATGTTTTCCATTTGGTAACACAAATTGGTACAAGTGTCGTTTTATTTTTACTCACTAGAAGGCCAAGAAAGAATGATGTTTGTGTCGACTCGTGTCATTAAATGAAAAGCACTCATATAAAATATATAAAGTGCTTTATATATGACAACAAAAATGAACACATCCGGAAAAAACGATTTTGCTGAAAGATCTAAAGCTTTGCTGGATATAGATTTGAAAATAATTTTGCTGCCATGAAAACACACGTAAATTATGTTTGAAAACTAAGAAGCGACGAGCAATGCTGTAAAATATTCTAGCAACCTTTGATATTCTAGTTTGAGTCCCCAAAAAATTATATTTTTATGATATTTTTATGATCCAACAGAATTATTTTCATATCTGTATCCAGCAAAATTTGAAATCTTGCAGCATAATCATTCTTTTTGTGCACAGAAATATTTCCTCTCCAATATCAATTTTTCAACGTATATCAAAACCGCATACTTCTCTTGGATGAACTTTTGATTAATCGCGAAATATATGGGGGTAACAAGCGGGTCGTAAACGAATTCCCGGCTACCTACGCTCTTCGCGAAATGTCGGAGGGATACAGATGCGCAGGACGGACTACTTGCGATACGTTCGTTCGTGCTTGAGCGAAGGGGGTACGAAATGGGTTACATAGAAGAGAGTAGAATAGAGGAAAGGAAGGTGAGAGAGCCGGGGTGTCCAAACGAGTGGCCAAATGTAATTTAAAGAAGGAACGAACTTCATCTTCTACCACCACACTCTCGAGCCCACTCACCATCACCTCCCCGCCATCTCATCCTTCGAGCAATGACCAGGAAGAAGAAGGCGAAAAGTTCAGTCTGGTTTACAATTCAGCGCGCATACAGCCCTCTGCCTTCCTTTCTTCCTCCTCAGCATCATCATCTCTCGCTCTTTCCCGCTCGTCCTCACTCTCGTCTCCGTTCTTGTTTGATTTTGCTGAACTACAGTCCATTTCGAGTTTGCTTGACGCAAGTCGCTATATAACAGTGCCATCGATCTATGAATAATATTCCCTTTCTTTTACGGTTGTCTTCTTTCCGCCGTCACGTCGGGTAATGTAAATGTCATAAGATTTAATGAGTCTGTCTGATAATCTGACAGACGGACACTTATACTTTGTATTCCGTATTTTACCAATAAATGATTGACGTTTCATATCTTTAATCTTATTATAAATTCCTATCCTATTTTATACATATACCATTCTTATTAATCCTTGTTGTGTTTATCACTAAGATTTTTATATACAGCTTCTTAATATTTATAAGAATCGTTATATTTTCTTTTCAATTAATCTTTTTCATATCTTATAAATACTTAAAAAATTAAAAGTATATATCTACTTATGTTTTAAAATGAGAAAAAAGAAAGAAAATTTGTTTAAATAAAAAGTTATACAGCTGAAAAGAGACTTTATGATTTTATATTATGTTAAAACTTCTAAGCACGAAGAAAGAAATTTCCACACTCTAATAAATTCATTATTTAGATCAGAGTGCAGTAATACAGAGTGCATTATAGATAAACCAACTTGAAATCTCTCTCCTTAAAAATATATTTAAATATGAAGAAACAGAAATACTTATAAAGTAAAGAAAAACTATACAGGTCATATAAATTAAAATATACAGAATGCTTTGACTTGATATATAATAGAATTAATGCAAATGCGACACTGACTAAATGACACTGACTAAGTGAAATATCAATATAAAATCTCAAATAATCAAATATCCTCCAAATAATATAATTTCTATTGAAAATAAAGTACTGATGAAAAATCGATAAGAAAACCGTGGTGAATGAGACACGTGCATCCAGTTCCTTCGATATTCACTTAACGTGTGGTTCGAGTAGAACGGATGCGATTCGTTAAGCTTGATATCACCGTGCACTTACGGCGACAGCGGCAATAAATCGTACACCCGCACGCGAATTCTCAACGATTCGAAATGCCGAGTGTCTGCGTGTGAATAGCTCGGCGTCTACGTGTAGATCGTGTAAACTACTTCTTTACGCGTAATCCACGTAGACGGTGCATAATTCACACGAATGGCGCCACTAATGGCCACGCTTCTCCACCTTTCCCTTGTTTTTAAAAATAAACACTTTAATGGAAGAAATTAAATTTAATTTACGATTATTTGAAATTTTTCCCGTCGCACTAACGTTGCGAAAAAAAAAACAATTTAACGCAAAATATATTTGTACAATATTTGTACAATTCCAGAATAATCGAATAAAATTTTTTTAAAACTAAGTTTAATACAAACTTATTAATAATACGAACTAACTATATATTTTTTCAACAAGCAATCGTTAACTTGAGAATTATTTTATATTTATTTTATACATTTTACACAATGCAAATCGAAATCAACAAATTTCTCCTCGTTCATCGATTAGATGTTTCGCTTCGATCCCGTCCTCGTCAGAGCGTCCGCCCAAGCATAAACTCTTACTACTTCGTGCAAGGGATCGAACCGGCGCGGCGCGGCGTCTCGAGTAAATGCGGCCGTAAACACACGCGCGGGTGGTGGTTTCCTTAATCCTTAAAACCTCTGGTCCGCGCGCGATTCGTTCCACTGTTCATCCCTGAATTTATAGCCTTTTCGCGATGCGGCGCATCGCACCACCGACGACGCTGGCGGAGTTTCGGCTCGTTTCGGAGTTCTCGCCATCATCTTCCGAGGTGCCGCACTACGAGTGTTTTAGCAACGGCCACTATCGTCGCTTCCATTTCCTAGCGAGAGGGAAAAGAGGGTGAAAACAACGAGTAGGAAAAAGAGGCGCTCTCGGGATAAAGGTTCCACGCGAGTCGCGTTTACTCCGCGTCATCAGCGTAATTGTATGCGAGGGAATAAACAAAACTATAAAGCTCTCGCCGGTCCGGATTACTTTTCCGCAAGTTCCCTCTCGCGGTTTCCTTTTTCTCTCTCCTTGCCCATTTTTCTCATCACCCCTCTCTCTCTCTCTCTCTCTCTCTCTCTCTCTCTCTCTCTGCTTTTCCTTTTCTTGATCCTTGTTTGGTTTCTTTGCGTTCTGCTGAATCTCCTTGTGGCTCCTTTTCGCTCTGCTATCTCTGAGGCTTCTGGAATTGAGAAACGCGCATATGCGCCTAACTCACACGTGGCATCGACCTTTTCTTGCGCACGTGAATCTACAGGGTGTATCTCGAAATACAAGAATTCAATTCTCTATTTGTCAAGATCATTGTAAATATTAATATTATTACAATTAAATAAAAAATGAAAGTAACAAAATAAAATTGTCTACATGAGTGACTGTTATATTATGTAAGTTATATATTATAAAGATTAAATATAATTCGTAAAGATGTATTTGATAAATGAATTTGTTATTTGAATTGATTTTTAGAGCTATTAGGTATATTATTAATTTATTTTAAATAAAATTGTTTTATATTCGCACATAAAAATGTATTGAGATGTTATATAAGAACAATATTTACTGTATCGTAGACCTTTGGTCGGACTTTTCAAGAGGGCAGATGTCTACGTTTCAAGACACGGCCTGTAAACCAACGCGTTCTTCAACACGAAACGTGCACACATGTGTTGTGTAAATACATGCACACACAACGACCGATGCCCAGACCGACTCCCATTCTTCCTTGGCGGTTGCTTTTTATTTACCCCATTTCCTCCTTTGTTTACTCGAGGGGTTCCTCGGCTATCTTCGTTCCTCTTCTTCCTCTCCGATGGCTCCCAATCCTCTTTTTCTACGGAATCGAGCACAGCCTCGGGGATGGCATGGCACACAGGGCCGAATCGAACAGTCTCGTCACCCTCGTCGGCATCCCTCTCGAGGATCGACCAATGGGATTAACGGGCAATCGGAGTGACAAGTAAAATTCTCACCGGAATTCAACTCAATGGCTCCCTTAAACTCCAACAACTAAAGCCCTCTCGCCAAAAAGATAAACGAAAAGTGTCAATTGTAACGGTTTTTTTTTTGGTTCCGCCATTTTCCCTACAGCGCATATATGGCGTATATGTCTTCACGCGCATTATGCAATTTTCATAAAATGAATTAATATTATAAATGAGATATATTTCATTCTGATATATGCGTGATAAAAGACAATTTTAGCAAAATTGTAGGCGAACGCGAATTTATCTTGTATATATATATCACATACCTATTATGATATTTACTGCAGGATCCGTAGAAATTAACTATACTGTATTTACTGAAAGAAAGTTCTTTAGTATTTGTGATTGTAATTACTTGGTATCATGCAGATATCACTGCACGAAAAGAACAGTTTTATTAAAGTTTCTAAAATTTCAGTTAGATATAGATCTAAAAATAATTTTATTCAACTATCAAAATAATTATATAAGAAACTCAAGTATGATAAATAATACTGCAAAAATTTTTTTATATTCTAGCAATTAGTTTTAGCATCTTACATAATGGACATTAATTTGATAGTTTAACAAAATTATTTTCTGATTTGTGTCGAACTAATATTTTAGATACTTTAGAGAGTAAAGTTATTTTTTCTACATGCTATAATATTAATAATAATTATTAGGTGTATAATTTTATCAAAATGTATGTATAGTTGACACTGGAAAAATATCATAAAAATAGCTGCAGTTATTACAATTTCATATATGGTATACTTTACAATCATTTTTTAATTAACCAAACATGATCCCAAAAATGACTATAAGTTATAGTTAAAAGTTATAAGTTATAAATATAAATTATAATAATTACAATTATTTCTATAATAACAATAATTATATTTATAGTTACTTTCATACGATACAACTACATAAAATATCATGGTAATATATATCATGTATTTAATGGTTTTATTTTCTACATATACACATATATATATATATATATATATATATCATGTTTGGTTAATTCAAAAATGATTGTAAAGTATATATTAAATTGTGGTAATTGCAGCTATTTTTATGATATTTTCTATACATATATATTTTTTTATAAATATAAATATAATTTAATTTAATAAATATAATTCAATAAATATAATTTAAATAAATATAATTATTATTACTAACAATATGCTAATAATCATAATTATGATGTCATAATTATAGTGACAAATATCAAAAACTTTTCTCTCAGTGTATATGTTTAATTTATTATACTATTTAATATTATGTTTGATATATATTTTAATTTTACGCGTATTCATTTCATTGCTAAATGGCATTCAAAATTAAAATTCAAGTCAACTTATTTTATCTTCTCAGTTTCCCGATGGTAGTTTATGGCATTTATCATGATTGTACCGCAAAAGCATGCATGAATATGCTGTAGACACAACACGCGTTCTGGTGACGCTTTACAATTCTTTTGTTGCGATAGGCAGAGCGCATGGCTACGACATGAAATTTACGTTGAAGAAAACGAGAGATGCAAGTTTCGCACTCGTAAATACGCCCTCGTAAACACGTACCCCCGCGACGGCATTAGGACACGTAAATGAACTAATATCGCGTTCCACCTCTCATCCTTCGTGGCATAAGTGCTTTCCCGGCGCCGGTCCTAATTACGCCAGCATAATGAATCCATGAGACGAAGCACGATGATTTCACAATATTCTCCACAAACGATGCAGGCAAGATCATACATAAAGTGCAATTGCATCGGAAAAAGATAAATAACAATGCTAATGATCAACATTACAATTTAATTGTTCCTCAAAAAAGATTACTATAATTTTCATTACAGACATGTAACGTATTCCTCATTTCTCATAACTAGAATACTTTTATATACTTTTATAAACAAATACTTTAATAGTATAATACTTTAATAGTATAATTCTAAAGATTAGTAGAATATATTTTTTATACAATTTCAATCAAATACTATTTAATCGGCATTTGATTTTTGTGAAAACACGTGCGTGCCGAAAGCTGCAACACAGAGGCGTTCATCAGTGTCCTGAACTTCCGGAATGCTCATCACGCAAGGAAACATCGAATGCAAGTGCAACGGGTTAAACCCGTGAGAATGAGGATTCGTAGCGCTGGGGGGTTTGAGTTGCGTGCGCTGTTTCTAAGCTGCTTAGAATTTACGAGCTACGTCGCAAATGGCACCTTCATCCTCTGTCTCGGGATGCAACCGAGTAAGACATTCAGTTTGATCCATGAACTTTGCTGACATCGCGACAAGCTAGCGTTCTGTAAATTTCCAATCCAATTTCATCCAAAAACAAAACGGTTGACAATATGTAATCATAAAATTTCATCTCGTTTTACAGCAATTTCAAAGATCGTGTCCAACAATCAATTATTTTTAAGCTTAAAAAATTTCCATTTTTTAATATAAGCAAACAAACCATTATATTACCCATATTATGCATTCACAGTTCTTTATGGTTAAACCTTATAATAACTATATTGTTATTGCTTCGCTACTTTTTAGCATTTTGTAATTTTATTATTTTTATAATTTTTAATATTCATTATTAATCCAATTTGTAAGTTGCAAATAATAAAGTCATTATAATTATTATTAATAATAATGATCTACGTAATCTTGATATTGATTATCCAAAAGAATCCTTTCGTTAGATAGATCTGACCTGCGAGCCTACAAGAAGACGACAACGTGTACTCAATTCGTTACAAAGTTCCAATATTGGATCATCTGACATTATCGACTCAGCTTCTTCGAAACTGCCACACTTGACATTTTTCATTGCTTTCGTTAGAGATGTTTATCTTCCAGGGAAGTCAAGTAAAAATTGTTACAACTATCCGAAGTCATGACACGCCATTTTACATATCTCACATAATTCATGTATGTGATAAAGTTATTAAAAACAAACTACGATGTCGAAAGAGTTAACGTGTTCTTGCAATTTTTAATTCATTAACTCACATGAATCAACGTGGAAAAAAAAGAGAGGCAATACGAGGCCAACGTTTATTTTCTCCCGGACATAGCTGATGGTGCGTACCTACGCACTTAGGAACGGAGATTGGTGCAGACGAGAGAGCGAGAGAGTTGGAGGGGCAGTAACTTCGTTCAGGTTAGCGATGATTCGATTTACCTGGAAGGCCGGTACGGCCAAGTGTACAACATGTTGCAGGCTGGGACAGCAATATGTAATCCACTTTAGTCACACGCGCGCTACCTCTCCTGTCTCTCCTTCTCTGTCTCTCCGCTCTCTCGTGCATGACATTTATCCCTTTTCCTACTCCCATTCCTGTCAACCTCTCTTTCTCTCTCTTCTCTTTCTCTGTTCTCAACCGCGGAGGTTGCCTACCGTTGAGTAAATTTTCCATTATGAGAACGCTATCATTGATTCTCATGATGCAAAATCTTAAAAAATAAATTATTAAAAATCACATATCGAAATTGCCGATTTTTGAGTCGCAACTATAAAAGGTTTTATGAAAAAGAAAATAGATTTCTAAGAATTATAAAGAATTTGTCGAAGCATCTTTCCTAACAATACATATAGTTCTGTTCCTGTCAACTCTTATTATTAAGATTCAGAGCTCGAGTCTCTATAAATTAATTCTTTCTCTTTTTTTTCCCTCCCTCTCTTTCTCTTTTCAATTTCGTATTTTTGATCTATTTTCTAGCAAAGTCAGTATATTGCTCAATTTAATATCAATTCAATATCATTAAATATAAAGAAAAATGTAATTTCATTAAGTTTATCGGACGTCATAATCTAGTTCATATTTTTGATATCCTTTCTTCTTCTATAATTATAGTATCTATAAATTAATTCTTTCTCCTTTTTTTCCCTCCCTCTCTTTCTCTTTCTCTTTTTAATTTCATATTTTTGATTTATTTTCTAGCAAAGTCAGTATATTGCTCAATTTAATATCAATTCAATATCATTAAATATAAAGAAAAATGTAATTTCATTAAGTTTATCGGACGTCATAATCTAGTTCATTTTTTGATATCCTTTCTTCTTCTATAATTATAGCTTATCAATAATATAGATTTTATATAATATTTATGAAACCAACATATTTTCTACATATTTTATAAATTACTGTAATATTTAACACGATATAATTATATATATATATATATACGAACATCTATATATCTTTATTTCTATTTGTCATACATAATCATGAATGGATCGTAATTATTTAATTTCGAATTTTATTAAAATAAAATAGTTAGGTACATCCATAATTTAACCTAAATCTCGACTAAAAAAAAAATTAATAATGGACCTTTTTAAAACAATACAGTTATCAACGCGTACATTGCAGAAAAATTGAAAAATTGAAAAAGAACAACAAATATCGCGTTGGATAATATTCAAATATTTCGCGATAGTTAAGAAATATCACGAAATAATTAAACGAAGCAAGAAAGTCTCTCTCTTTCTAGAGAGAAACGAAATTGCATAACATTTTACATTTCGTGCATACATTTCCGTAAGACTGTACTTCGCTTTGAGACAGTCGTACAAATTCTGCCATCTTTATGACCACCCGCCTACCGCTTCTCTTTCATTTTACATTCATCCACCGAATATCAATGTTCATGTTTCAATATTATGGTTTCGCTTGTCGATCGATCTACCCACGATCTCCGGGTAGGTCAAATGCATGCTACGCGTCTCGGCTCGGAGAAACTTGACAGAGCGGCCATAATAGTCTGCTTCCGAGGCTGACATAATAATAATAACAAGGCATGTCCGATAATTAAACTTAGGTCGCAGCTATTCTTCTTTAATGACAATGTGTCGATCGTATTTATTAATAATTTCACGACTATCATTCTCGAAAATTAGGATTATCACATTTTATGAATAACTCGACATGTATGATCTTTCTTAATAAAGAAATACGATACATCGTAACACAAATCAAAATTTTTTTAAATTTTATACTATGTGCGGATACTAAATACGTTCTTCAATCAGAAAAAGTGATATATGTTGAATTTAAATAGAAAAGAATTGAAAACATGAAGATTTTGTTGAAATATATTTAACATTTAGATATAGGTCAATTTAACCTTATTCTATCTTTTTGGAAATAGAATTGTTATTCTATAAATCCATATGTAGGTAAACTAAAATTTCCACATTGAGTAGAGATTTTTCATTAACCAATTTACGAATGTACATATCGCACTGTCACAAGAAAAATAACATAAGTCAAAAATGAAATTGTTCAGAAAAGAGGAAGGTA
>Ga0157363_1005180_pt1 | contig 12131 bp, 3 predicted proteins | sample AttsexASBM1_FD_111477 | JGI IMG/M metagenome (GOLD analysis project Ga0157363, IMG submission 111477) | Fungus gardens microbial communities from leaf cutter ant in Ribeirão Preto, State of São Paulo, Brazil - Atta sexdens ASBM1 | ecosystem: Host-associated > Fungi > Mycelium > Unclassified ...
CGGTTAATCCATTGGAATTGACCAATCGCAGTTGTAGTCGTTAAGCGAAATGATAAATGATTATCAATAAATGATTCCAATAAACTAATCGTCAATTAAAGTTAATCAGAGTTAAAATGGTTTTAAGGGACTCTGTGCACAATAGAGGAAATATTAGGAACAAAAATAAATATGAAACATTGAAGAAATACAAAATTAGGGATAAAAATTAAAATTAAGGGCTGCATACAATAAAAGAAATATTAGAAACAGACCTAAATATAAAAATTTCAAATCGATCAGAATAATTGAGAGTTGTTGATTCAATTGAATTAATTTTTAAATGATTCAATTTTAAGCATAACTGACAACGATTTCGTAACGATGTGGTTTGTATAAGGATTTAATTAACTCTATTTCACAACCAATTTTTCTTAAATATAGCGTTATTACAATAATTTTTGTTTCTGTGAAGAAAAGTATATAAGAAAATGGAAAAATAAATAAACGATTCCTGAAAAGGTCGTATCCTTTTTTTCTTAGCCAACAATCACGACACGCGAATACTTAAGGTCTGTTTTTTATTGCTGCTCTGAACCGATATAATAATTTGAAGTGAAATAAACGTATATTTGTTTCATCTCAACTTATTGCACTGTGTGTACTAAATCAAAAAGTGCAGCAATAAAAAACCTTTAGATGAGAAGCAGAGGATAGCGTATATAATCTTGAACAGTCTGGAATGAGCTAGGGCGCCCGTAAGCGTCCGTGATCCCGGACGCATCGTACGTCATTGCGCGAATTCGGCCAATCACGAGCGCTTGCCGCTCGCGATTGCGCGACGAGCCGTGGCGCGTATCGCGCCTGCGCAGCACGGCGCTCGCGGCCGTGCGAAACTCCACATGAGCCTGTTGCCAGTTATTGATCCTGGCGCGATTAAACAACACCGCATTGCTGTCAACTACGAAAACATAGAGCTTCGCCACGTCTCGGCCTGCACTCGGCGTTCCAGCGTACGGCGTAAAAACATCGAGGACGGCCGTGAGGTTCGATCGACGGTCATTGTTCCTCCTAAAGTGTTCAACGATTCTACCACCGTATCCTCGGAGCAAACCGCTGGTGCGCGACGCGAGAGAAACTGACGACACACGATCGCGGCATCCCGTCTGTGTCTCTGTGACACAGCGCAACGCGACGCAGAGCGGCGCGGCGCGGAGCGGAACGGAGCGGCTTCACTGACACGTCTGCTGACACGTACTGTCAAAATGTAGAGAGGATCAACATCGACGACGGTGGCAGCAGCAGCAGCAGTAGCAACAGTGCTTTCAACGTCGAGAAGTTGATTGCGCTCACGAAAGAGAGAGAAAGAGCGAAAACATGTCATTGGATTTTCGCGAATGAACCTGGAGCAAAGAAAGAGAAAGAGAGAGGAGCCACGGCGAGCCAGATCTTCGAATTCTTGGCCGTGATTTTGTAGACGGACGGCGGCGATTGCACATGTGATCCCCCTTGAGTGGTCGACCCCATTTGGCAGACGCGATGAAGAAGTTCACGATCAAGGGTGTACTCGACGGGTTCCGGTCGTCGGTCCCGCAGCCCACCAAACCCGACCAGGAAATCATCGAGAATCTCAGGCCAGAGCACTTTCAAGTTAAGAAGGTCAGTATGAAAAGTTCACCCTGGTATCCCTCCACCCCTTTCAGTCCCTACTTCATCCTCTTTCCCCGTTCGCCCTAATTAAAGTGGACCTGTCGATAACATGCTTCGGCGCATTTTTCACAGACCTTCGCTGATCCAGGGAAGACTTTTAGAGAAGTCTGACGATCCGCTGCGAATCCGCTGTAAATTTCGAACTATCGCGCAAAATGAGATCTACCGCGGGTTTTTTCCTTCCCCGCAGTGTTTAACGATTGACTGAATGACGCAAGTCGCGCAATTAGAAATTTTATGGGGTCAGTCGTAACTCGTAATGTAAGGGAAAGTATTACGCCATCGACGGATGAGTAGATAATGGCTATTTTTAACGAAAGATATAAATGACTTGGTGCAATACAAAGTTATCATCTGAATCACGAGAAAAGGGTACATATGTACATTTAAAAAAAAAAGATAACATTCCAGAAGCGGAAGAAGAGAGTACAATTTTATGCATTGAATATAGATATTTAATAAAATGAAATTTCTAAATCAATTTTTATTGATAACTTGTATTAATATAATTTTATAAATATAAAATTGTAATTAATCAATGTAATAATGTAGTAATTTTACGATTTCAAAAGAGTACGATTGATTATCCTAAATATAGTGATATTATTACATCCTTGTTACTTGTCAATATTAAATAAGGATGAATTTACTGGAAAGGATAGTTTTACTTAAGTATTTAAAAATTTAACTAGACACAAATTTAAAAATAATTTAATTGGAGCAAATAATTATGTAAATAATCAAATTGGTTGCTAGAATGTAAAAATTTTTTTCAATATTGTTCATTATGCTTGAGATTCCTGCAGTATATATAATTATTTTTATGATCCAACAAAATTATTTTTACATTGAAAAAAATATCTGGTCGAAAATGAACGAACTATAGAAGATTTTGAATATATCAATTGGAATTCCGATTATCTCAATTAGAATTTAGTAGATTTAACTAGAAAATTCTGATTCGGTTATTTTCAATCAGAATTCCAATTAATTTAATTATTATTTTTATTATTATTATTTTTATTATTAATTTAATTAATTAATTTAACCAGACATTTTTCTTAGTATAACTTAATATCTAGCTAAATGTTTAGATACTTTAGCATTCTTTCCATATATTTATTTCAAATGACTTATTTGTGTGATTCTTTTTGGAAAGCACCTGCAACATTAATTATTAATGGAATGCGCAAAACCCGTTTGTTACATTATATAATGCAGGAAGAAAAAGAGGAAGAAGCGATATAATTTGATCCAAATTGGATTCAACAATTGGAGTGATTCAGTCTCATTCGTGTTTTATTCGTCATTTATCTTAAGTGCAGCGTTCGAAGGATCGTTCGTATAAAAGCCTGTTTTCCTCGAGTCCACCATCTCGTCTCGACTCTCGAGCTTTCTGCTCTTTGCTTTGTGTAAACAACCCCAGTGTGCCAGTAAATGCACCGTGTCAATATCGAAAGCTTACGTAATCCGAACTCGTTGGCATTCATATCGCTGAATAAATTCATATCAATTGCATCGCGCTATCCGTTAACTCTATCGAGTATACTCCATTTTCGTGAATGCATCCATGATCTATATAATTATCTATTGACTTCTAGATCTAATGAAGCACTGAGAAAAATGGTCTGATTGGATTAAATAGTAATTCTGGTGGAAAACGGACGAATCAGAATTTTCTGGTTAAATCTACTAGAATTCTACTAGAGTTCGGATAACTAAAATTCTGTTTGATATTATTCTGGTAAAAATAAGAAGTAGATTTTATCAGAAATATTATATCAACCAGAATTCCAATTATCTCAACTAGAATTCTAATAAATTTAATCAGAAAATTCTGATTTATCCATTTTCAACCAGAAATTTTTTTTAGTCAGCAGGTTTAAATTGTCTACTACTGTCTACTCAGTAAACACCTACCTACGCCTACTCAATAAACATCAACGAAAGTAATATAACATCAACGTTATAATTTCACACGCAATATAACGACTGATTCAAGTTCACAATGCTCGTGAGCATCATTTGCCCTTGTTGTGTGTAACATTTCATAAACAACAAGGTTGAAATGATTCTTAAGGGATGTTAGCGTGAATTGGACTGCAACCTAAATGTAATAATAACACGTGTTGTACATAACAGTTACATGCCATACAATACGAAAGCTTGCAGCAACATTATTGTAACGTTTACAATATTATTACAATATTGCTGGAATGATTTGTGCTGGACGGGATTGTTAAATGTGAAATTATAATATTGATGTCATGCATATTATGTACTATTAATTGATGTTTGCTGAATATTTTGTTCTATTACAAAATTGATACATGTGAAAGTCAGGTATTGTAAAACAAATACGTAATATGACTTTGATATATATAATTCTTGTAAAAGAGAGAGAACAAAGTAAGCACCTTTTGAACTTGCTTCACTAGATCCAGAAGAGATATCGAGTCTTTGTCCATGGATATACATATTCTATGAAAGAAGAGAAGACTGAACATAGCAATAACAATTTTGCTGAAGTATCTAAAAATTTAGTTCTAACAAAATTATTTTTAGATCTGTATGATAGATACAGATCTGAAAATATTTTTGTTCGAACTAAATCGAAATAATTATGTGGGAAACTCAAACATGATGAGCATACTGTAAACAATTTTTATTGTGAATTGTGAAGATTTATTGTGAAGATTCTAACAGTCAGCTTGAGTCCTATACGAATTATTTTGATGATTCAGATAAAATTGTTTTCAGATCTGCATTTAGTTAAATTTTTAGATACTTCAACAAAATTGTTCTTTTGTAAAGAAAACAAATGTATTTCTTAATTTTGTAATTTTCCGTTCTGGATAGAACACAAAGTCATAAAGTATAATTATAATGACAAATATAGTGACAAATAAGGTCATGATGATGTCTTGTGATATCATTATAACTTCTGTGTTCTACCTGGAGTCCTTGATTCTTCTTTAGAAAAGGGATTCTCTCTAAACGAGAGTCCGATTCATGCCACATGCTCGCGTCCATGTTTCTATGTTAAATTCTGAAATCGTTCCTCAGAATTAAATACACTCGCGAGACACGCGAACGCGAGTCGTGCAAAGCGGATTCGTGAAATTCGTCGAAGACCTCAGTTTGTCTAGCTTTGAGATATAAACCCGAGAAGCGTAAACATCCCGACGACTGTCGATACTTGTTTCACGTCGCATGAGGTATCTCCAGCTTGTCTAGGTTTGTCTGGTTTTCGTGTACCGAAACTGTCCCCGTCTATTTACTTACTTCAACGAGTAACTATCGGTGAAGCTGATATCGACTATCGCGCTTCGCGGTATGCCGTTCGTGCGAATATCCGTTACGCGGTCGAGGAACAGATAACAGGCTGATATACGAATACAAGAAATACGAGCAAGAAAAAACACAAGCGAACGATTAAAGGAGACGCATTGTTCCTACATTGTCTGTCTTGAGTCTGACTGCATTAATTGGAATATTGAATCAGAATTTTCTAGTTAAATCTACTATAATTCTAGTTGAGATAACAAGAATTCTGATTGATATAGGACGTTTTTTTATTACCCAACCAGAAGCGACCACGCTTCAAGGATGAAGATGAAGACAGCTTTAGTCGTGGTCGCTTATTATCGTTAATTTTGATTGCATAACGAAAAAAATACCAATAATCTGGTTGCGCCGCGTATCTTTCCCGATCCGTTTATTATTCCTGCACTAGACTGCGCTGGAACTGTCTTTCTCACTTTTGTCGAATATCAAGCAAATATCCACTTCATTTTAAGTTCCAAAAGTGTACGTTAATCCAACTATAGAAAACAGACCTTTTGTTACACGTCTTCCAACCCCGATCGATCTCCCGATTCCGTTTCTCGGCCTTCGCGATCTCGGCGAGCATTGCAATTTTAATTCGATTGCTCGTGGGACGCGCGTCGCCTCGGCAATGATCAATTCAGACCGACACCTTTCACGCGTTTACCTTTCGCATTTATCCTTATGAAGCTGCACATCAAAAACTGTCAAGTAGATCACCGTTATAAACGAGATCACGATTGCGATTTTCACGGCGAGTCGAACTTGAACGACGCAACGCACGCTGCATTGCACATTTGCCTGCGCTGAAATCATCGCTCGATGCGCGTAGGCGATCACATATAGTCACCACTATTATTTTAATTTTCTCACTCGAGGCGAGGATGATGACATTCGAGTTTCATGTATCTTTCTTGGCGTATTGAAAAAAAAGTCTATACTGAGAAAAATTTCTCGTTGAAAATCAGTCAGAATTTCTGATTATTTTAATTATAACAGATTTAATCAGAACCTTCTGATTTGTCTATTTTTAACCAAAATTCCAATTAATGCAACCAGACTCTCCGTGCGATAATAATAATCATATTTCATATTTTATTATTGCGACACTTCCTCCTTTGGGATGACTCCATTATAATTTAATGTAATTATTTTACTAGCATTAAAACCATGCAGCTTAGAGCCTCGATGTTTTTTATATTATTTAAATAATAATCAAACTCGGATTATAATTATGAAAGCTTTGAAAATAATTTTAATCAAATATTCGGTTATATATAATAACTAAAAAATCAACTAAATGCATAACTTTATTTTTCTGAATATTATCTTATTTTTCTAATTATTACCAAACAGTTAATTATTACATTTTATTAAATTAAATTATATCTAATTTGAATTATTTTTAATTAATTCTATAATTAAATTTACCACTGCTTCTATACTCAACATGTCGTTAATTTAAATAAAATAATAAGCAATAGAGTTGAACAATTTAACTCGAGAAAATGTTTTAAATTTGACTCGAATTTAATTTATTATTTACTGAAGTGTATATACGTTAATATAGACATTGTTTATTTTGGTATCAATTATATTTATTTATATTTTGACACACATGAAGTTAAAAATAACAAAATGTTATTTAATCCAAGAGATTGGGTTGCCATTGATTTTTTAATATTTAACAATGTGTTTGGTAATATTTGCTAAATATTGCATCGTATGCCAAATAAAATATTTTTGGTAGCTATAGCATATCTTTTTTTTTATGTACGCGCTGATTCGACATGCAATTTTCCATTCGACGTTTTCCACACGAGACGGAGATGCAGAGCTGACGTAGCGAGAAATTCTCAGGGCAGTCGATTAGACGTGGCTATAGTTTTTACTCGTGAAGGAATAAAACACGCAAATCTGTGCTTATCTTGCATTCGTTTCCTCATTTATATATGCATCGACGAATAACGGCGTGCATTTGAAAGCCATGTATTATTCCGCGAACACAAAACTGCCGCGTTCTTTCTCGGAAACGATGATACGCCTGCATGTGTTGCATAATTACTGATGGTTTCATCCAGAACGCTTGGACGGTTTATTGTCCGACCTGACATTTGCATACATTTCACGGAAATGCACCGCTAAAATTTCGGTGCAACACTAATACATTTAGGACAACATCCTAATGAATATTGATCGCGGGTCTTAACAGAAGAGAACATTTGACTTATTGTAGCGTCGAACAGAAATTTACTTCGGTTAATATAACAGATTATGAAGTTAAAGAGCAATTTCTCTCCTCTTTAAAGGAAATTCTTGTGAAAGTAAATACAAAATTAGAATAAGGTTAATAACATAGAAAGAACGATTTTGTATTTATGAAAAGAGTCTAATTGTATTAATTCTGATTGAAAATGGACAAATCAGAATTTCTGGTTGAATTTATTACAATTCTAATTTAGATGATCAGAATTTTAATTGATTAGAATCTTTTGATTTCTTGATTTTCAATTAGAAATTTTTTTCAGTGTAAATATTTAAACATTTAGTTAGATAAGATCTGAAAATAATTATGTGTTAGATTATTAAAATAATTATGTACGTATTAAAATAATTAATTGCACTTTAAATTTCTTGAAGTGAAATCTCCATCAAAAAAGTGAAAATATACACTTTTAAAAAAGATTGAAAATATTTCACCTCTTGAAAAAGAGTGAAAATTGTCACTTTTTCCAGAAGTGAAATATTTTCATTCTGTTTTGAAAGTGATTGTATTTTTACTCTCTTTGAATGAGATTTTATTCGAAGAATTTTAGAATGTATGTAGAAGATACAAGCAGGGCAATAATGCTGAAAAAACAATATTAACTAAAAATCGAGATATATTATAACACAAATACGCAAATTAGATCAAATCGAGGTTTAGTGCTTAATAATTTTTGTGAATTTTCCAATTCAAGCAAGCTGCGCACCGATTATTGATCTTGAAATGCAATCTTAAACTGAAGCTGGATATTTTTCATAATAAATTCTCTATAATGTTTTAAAGATATTTATTAGCAATATTAAATAATTGCTTGTCAATTTAATTTGTAATATTATACCTATTTGTAATATTATACCTTCAGTTTAGGGCTGTATTTTAAGATCGACAATAATCGGCGCACAATTTGCTTGAGCTGGAAAATTGTATTATGAAATTCATACAAAAATATTATTAGCCACCAAGATTCGTTTTAACCGAATGTAATCCTCTTCGCTTATTTATGATGCAAAACGTTTTGACATTTTAGCAACCAGTTTGAATGTCCTTACATAATTTAATATTTTAATGGTTTAATAAAGTTATTTTCACATCTGTATCTAATTAATAGCGAATTTAATTGGACACACTCGGTGCACACTGGCTATCATACATAATTAACGTAAAGATGTGTGTTTAATATAAATATAGAAATAGTTAAACCATGAAATATTTATTATGCTTTTATGAGTAAAATATGTATGTTATTAATTCGAACTTTTTTTCACTTTTATATTTACATTAGATTAAGATTACTCAGTGTACAACGACTTTAATAATGCAGTGCATTAATGCATTCAATCGAATTCACTATAAATTTTTAGATACTTCAGCAAAATCGTTCATTCTGCGTAAAAATAAAAATAATTAACGCGTAAGAAAGTTGAAAGTTTTGATCCGAGCCATAAAACGTTCAACTTTCTTCTGTATTATTTATTACTTTAGTAAATAATTGCGCACTTTATCCGCACTCGACTCTTAGCCCCATTTTAATTATATATTTATTTCACTTTTAAGAGTCTTTAGTTACTCGTTTAAATTTTGAAATTTCCTATCAAGAGTCATACGTAATTTCTTCGTTACACTTAACGTTCAACAGACATCGGTAAAATGACGAGAGAAGCAAGCGAAAGTTGAAAAATTGTCTACTCGCGTTTGCAAGCGTTGCACTTTATCTTATCTATCTCGATATATTTCTCGTATCTCATTTTCGACACATTACAGGAACGCGATTGAAGCTTATGTCATTATTTTAATTTATCATTTAATTTTTCGTACGTAAATTCCACGGGCAATAAAATGCGGAGGAGTATCATTTGTACTTCCAATAAAGGCAATTTATAGGAGACACATGTGACAGATCTGTCAATACGTCACGAGTTATGATGACTCGCTCTCTTGTGGGCTCCGCAGCTACAGGCAATATCGTCAATAAGGAATCGTATTGTGTGATGTACCCAGAACTACACACCGACGCTCAAGCGCATTGATAAATAACGACCTCTCGTAACTCGGCGCAGGGACTCGATCTTTAATTATTTACAATTACCACGACTCTCTGTGACAATAAAGCGATCATGCCCCCGAATTTTTTTATCCACGACGATTCTTCACGTCGGAGAACTCACCGCGATAAAAGTGAGATGAGTATAACGCGTATATATAAATCCACGAAAATGAGGGTTTTTTTTTTCCCTTTTTCGAGTTAAGAGATAACTCTTTTCGATCGTTTATCACACGACTCACTCTTCGTAATCTTCCTCCGAGCGAACGCGAAACGTAAAAGGTGACGAGAGCAAAGAGAGAATAAAAATATGGCACAGAGAAACAGGGAGGCAAGTATGTAGGTACGAGTGCTACCTTTGCGAGAAATTAGAAATTACGCCGCGACGTACATTCATTTGAGCACGCGCGTATCTGAATCTGTCAGCAAGGCGGAAATAATGGCCCCCGGCGCTGCAGCTGCGCTAGCAGGTCGTATAATAGAAAATGCAGAAATGAATAAATTTCAGCTCGCAATGCAAAAGCGACGATATACCGTGTCAGGTACGTGCAAGGCGCACCTTTTTAATTTTTCTTCTAGATAGAACCACGAGGCAGATATTACTTCATTCAGAAAGGATCTATTATGTGATCGACGGTACTTCTCTTTGTTCGACTCTATCCCGAAAAGGAGGTTTTATCGGGAATCTCACGGTGGTCCGAAATCGGATTCAATCTTGAATTCTCTGTAGTTTCCCGTGATCCGATTTTGCGTCCCCTACATATTTTTCATTACTCTTCACAATGGATGATGTAGGAATCGTATGAATAATTACTTCCTTTATGTAAATAATTTGATTTAGAGTATCATTTATCTGCGCTCTTCCGGTACACCACTTGCGGACAGAACAGTTTTGCCTGAAGTATCTAAAAATTTAGCGAAATATTTGAAAATCATTTTTGTCAAAATAATTATAAAGGAGCTGGTTGTTAGAATGTCAAAACTTTTGACTCATCATATTTGAGCTACTTATAAAATTATTTTGATAGTTCAATAAAATCATTTTCAAACTTTTATCTACTTACATTTTTAGATACCTACTTCAGCAAAATCGTTCTTTTCACGCAATTTTGGAGTAAATGACACTTTTTTATATCCTGCGCCGTTTTGAATGGTTTTATGAAAAGGGAAAAAAAATGGAATGAAAAAAGCGGACGGAAGCCGATGCACGCTCATCAAAGTTTTCACTAGCAGAAAATTGATAGCAACCTTGATATTGAACTGACATTGTCGTGGGCATTTCGCCACATCTATCATTTTACTATATCTTCTATATGCGCAATGTCGTAACTTCTGGACCAAACCGCATCAATTTTTGTTTTTCGTATCTCGAAGACAACGCGAATAATAAAGAGGATGCGCTCAAGGCTGAAAGAATTGCCGCTTGAACGAACATTATAACGATCCAGATTTCAAGGAATTTCAAACGATGTCGAATATTTTTGAAAAGCGTATCAATATATGAAATTTATGTCGAGAGAACTCCAGCAAAAATCTCCGAGATTCATCAATTTTATTGATTTTTTGTTGCATTGTTTACACAAGAAGAATGATCTTGCTGAATTATTTAAATATTTAGTTAGATACAAATTTGGAAATTTGTATGTTGAATCATCAAAATAATTTTATTGGACGATTTAATGTTGCAAAAATTTGCCATTTATTCAGAGAGAAAAAGATAAAATGATAGTAAAAAAAAAACTATAAAAGTGACAACTGCGCCAGTTTTATATGTAGAATTAATGTACATAATTGAATAAGATATTTTATTGTATATAGTTATCGTAATTGTAAAACAGTTTGTTCACCTATGTATTATCGCGACTGTAAAACAATTTATTTAATTTTTTACTTTAATTGTTCATAACATACATTTTAATTGTTCATAATATAAGACTTGTATTTTGTCACCTATGTAAGTTGCCAACACTTTTTTTTTCGGAATGTTCTAGCGTTCAGCTTGAATGTTCAATTTAATTATTTTGATGGCCCAGTATAATTGAGATCGGTATTTAGTTAAAGTTTTAGATGCTTGAGCAAAATTATTCTTCCCACGTAATAAAATCAAACTAGTTCTTTTTTACTGTTTGTATTGATGCGGAACACATGCGAAAAACAGTTAATTAAATATTATCTCGGTAACATAAGCGATACAAACATATCTTGTGTAATACCGCGAACGAGTGTGCTAGAAAGCTGATATAACCACATCGTAGGAGATAGAATTAATTGGTTATTAAATGCAGAGCTGTATAAAGATAAATGTCGTTTTTGCTTACAAATTTACGCCACTCTCGCGTGTGGGTTTTTATAATACAATATATGTCCATTTTACCGTTTTAATTTGTTGAATGCTATGATTCCATTGTTTTATTCATTTCGTTTGGTTGATGAAAATCGGAGGATACCAGGAAACAGAATTCATTTTGCGTTTATCTAATTTTTATACAAAAAGAATGATTTTGCGGAAATTCTAAAAATCTAGATATAAACATAGATCTGAAACTAATTTTATTGGACCATCAAAATATTTATGTAAAAATCTTAAATATAATAAGTGATGTGGTAAGAAATTTTTATATTTTAACAATCAGATTGAGCGTCCTACAAAATCATTTTCAGATGTGCATCTATAGCTAAATTTTTAGATACTTCAGCAAAATTTCTTTTCGTATAGTCATTTAGTTAGCAAAAATCTTTCGCTACACGTGACTCAATCTTCTGGAAATAGGCTGATCCTGAACGACCTTTATGGTAGCTATAAACTTA
>Ga0157363_1005181_pt1 | contig 12128 bp, 9 predicted proteins | sample AttsexASBM1_FD_111477 | JGI IMG/M metagenome (GOLD analysis project Ga0157363, IMG submission 111477) | Fungus gardens microbial communities from leaf cutter ant in Ribeirão Preto, State of São Paulo, Brazil - Atta sexdens ASBM1 | ecosystem: Host-associated > Fungi > Mycelium > Unclassified ...
ACCCAGCTGATCACCACGTCGCGCAAGGCCAGCCACAGCGACGGGACGGCATCGTCAACGTCGACTTCTACGCCGCCGATGCCGTCCCGTCGCTGTGGCTGGCCTTGCGCGACGTGGTGATCAGCTGGGTCGAGGAGGGCGTCAAGACCTTCCGCGTCGACAACCCGCACACCAAGCCGCTGCCGTTCTGGCAATGGCTGATCGCCAATGTACGCAGCCAGTACCCGGACGTGCTGTTCCTCGCCGAAGCCTTCACCAAGCCCGCGATGATGGCGCGCCTGGGCAAGGTCGGTTACGCCCAGAGCTACACCTACTTCACCTGGCGCAACACCAAGAAGGAACTGACCACCTATTTCGAAGAGCTCAACGAGGCCCCGTGGCGCGACTGCTACCGCCCCAACTTCTTCGTCAACACGCCGGACATCAACCCGTTCTTCCTGCAGCACTCGGGGCGTGCGGGCTTCCTGATCCGGGCTGCGCTGGCGACCATGGGGTCGGGCCTGTGGGGCATGTACTCCGGGTTCGAGCTGTGCGAAGGCGCGGCGCTGCCGGGCAAGGAAGAGTACCTGGACTCGGAGAAGTACGAGATCCGCCCACGCGACTATACCCAGTCGGGCAACATCATCGCCGAGATCGCCCAACTCAACCGCATTCGTCGTCAGAACCGTGCCCTGCAGACGCACTTGGGCGTGGCGTTCTTCAACTGCTGGAACGACAACATCCTGTACTTCGCCAAGCGCACGCCGGAGCGGGACAACTTCATCCTCATCGCCATCAGCCTGGACCCGCACAACGTTCAGGAAGCGCATTTCGAGCTGCCCCTGTGGGAGCTGGGACTGGATGACGACGCTCAGACCCATGGCGAGGACCTGATGAACGGCCACCGCTGGACCTGGTACGGCAAGACGCAGTGGATGCGCATCGACCCTGCGTATCAGCCGTTCGGGATCTGGCGTATCGAAAAGGCCTCGTAGGCGCTGGTGCCCCCGGGTCACCGTCACGGGTGACGTCGGGTCTTGCGTCGTCTGTTTCGCGGGCAAGCCCGCTTTCACAGGGGCCGCGAAACGTTCGAGAGACAGGGCCGTCGTAAAGGCCCGCCTGGAACTGAAAGGAGTCGCACATGGCCAAGCGTTCTCGCCCGGCAGCCTTCATCGATGACCCGTTGTGGTACAAGGACGCGGTGATCTATCAGCTTCACGTGAAGTCGTTCTTCGACGCCAACAACGACGGCGTCGGTGACTTCGCCGGCCTGATCGGCAAGCTCGACTACATCGCCGAGCTGGGCGTGAACACCTTGTGGTTGTTGCCGTTCTACCCGTCGCCACGGCGCGATGACGGCTACGACATCTCCGGATACAAGGCCGTGCACCCTGACTACGGCACCATGGCCGACGCCAAGCGCTTCATCGCCGAAGCGCACAGGCGCGGGTTGCGGGTGATCACCGAGCTGGTGATCAACCACACCTCTGACCAGCACCCCTGGTTCCAGCGTGCGCGCCATGCCAAGCCCGGCAGCAAGGCGCGTGACTTCTACGTCTGGTCGGACACCGACCAGAAGTACGAGGGTACGCGGATCATCTTTCTCGACACCGAGCACTCCAACTGGACCTGGGACCCGGTGGCGAAGCAATACTTCTGGCATCGGTTCTACTCCCACCAGCCGGACCTCAACTTCGACAACCCTCAGGTGCTCAAGGCGGTCCTTGGGGTGATGCGCTTCTGGCTCGACCTGGGGGTCGATGGATTGCGCCTGGATGCGATCCCGTACCTGATCGAGCGTGATGGGACCAACAACGAGAACCTGCCCGAGACGCATAGGGTGCTCAAGGCGATCCGCGCCGAAATCGATGCCCATTACCCTGACCGCATGCTGCTGGCCGAAGCCAATCAATGGCCGGAGGACACGCGTCCGTACTTCGGTGAAGGCGATGGCGACGAATGCCACATGGCGTTCCACTTCCCGCTGATGCCGCGCATGTACATGGCACTGGCCATGGAAGACCGTTTCCCGATCACCGACATCCTGCGCCAGACGCCGCCCATTCCGGCCAACTGCCAATGGTCGATCTTCCTGCGCAACCACGATGAGCTGACGCTGGAGATGGTCACCGACCGTGAACGGGACTACTTGTGGAATCATTACGCCGAAGACCGCCGCGCGCGCATCAACCTGGGCATCCGTCGACGCCTGGCGCCGTTGCTGCAGCGTGACCGTCGACGCATCGAGCTGTTGACCAGCCTGCTGCTGTCCATGCCGGGCACGCCGACGTTGTACTACGGTGACGAGCTGGGCATGGGCGACAACATCTACCTGGGTGATCGGGATGGTGTGCGTACGCCCATGCAGTGGTCGTCCGACCGCAACGGCGGGTTCTCGCGCGCCGAGCCACAGCGCCTGGTACTGCCGCCGGTCATGGATCCGTTGTATGGCTATCAGACGATCAACGTCGAAGCCCAGTCTCACGACGCGCATTCGCTGCTCAACTGGAATCGTCGGTTGTTGGCGGTACGGGCCCAGCAAAAGGCCTTCGGGCGCGGCACCCTGACACTCCTGTCGCCCAGCAACCGACGCATCCTGGCTTACCTGCGCGAGTACACCGATGCGCAGGGCAACAGCGAGACCATTCTCTGCGTCGCCAACGTCTCACGTGCCGCGCAAGCTGCCGAGCTGGACCTCTCGGCCTATGCCGAGCGGGTGCCGGTGGAGATGCTCGGCGGCAGCGCGTTCCCACCGATCGGCCAACTGCCGTTCCTGCTGACCTTGGCGCCTTACGGGTTCTACTGGTTCCTGTTGGCGCCCCGTGAACGCATGCCGCACTGGCATGTCGAACCTGCCGAGGGGTTACCCGAATTGACCACATTGGTATTGAAAGCCCGCATGGAAGAATTGCTCGACAGCCCCTCCCGAGACGCCCTGCAGGACACCATCCTGCCCCAGTACCTGCCCAAGCGACGCTGGTTCGCCGGCAAGGAAGGGCCGCTCGACCAAGTTCGCCTGCGCTACGGCGTCCGCCTGGAGACGGCTACCACGCCTGTGCTGCTCAGCGAACTCGAAGTCACCAGCAATAATACCGTCAGCCATTACCAGCTGCCGTTCGGGCTGCTGGCCGAAGATCAGGTGCAAGCGGCCTTGCCCCAGCAGTTGGCGTTGTCGCGGGTCCGTCGCAAAGGCCAGGTCGGCCTGATCACCGATGCCTTCGTGCTCGAACCGTTCGTGCGTGCCGTGTTGCAGGCCTGCCAGGACCGCAAGCGCCTGGCCAGCAGTGCGGGCGAATTGCGGTTTGAATCCACCGAGCAACTGGCCAGTCTTGGGCTGAACGCCGACAGTTCGGTGCGCTACCTGGGGGCCGAGCAGTCCAACAGTTCGGTCGTGGTCGGTGACAAGCTCGTGCTCAAGCTCATCCGCCGCGTCAATGGGGGTATCCATCCCGAACTGGAAATGAGCGCCTACCTGACCGCCGCAGGCTTTGCCAATATTTCGCCCCTGCTGGCGTGGGTCGAGCGGGTGGACGAACAGCAACAGCCGCACCTGTTGATGATTGCCCAAGGCTACCTGAGTAACCAGGGCGATGCCTGGGCATGGACCCAGGACACGCTGGAGCGAGGAATTCGCGACGAACTCGAGTCTGGCGTCACCGATCAGGAAGGTCGCGCCAATGCCTTGGACGAGCTGAAGGACTTCGCCGCACTGTTCGGTCAGCGTCTGGGCGAGATGCATGTGCATCTGGCCCAGCCCACGGATGACGAAGCCTTCGCACCACGGGCCAGCACCGGAAAGGACAGCAGCCAGTGGGGGCGGCAGATCGCTGCCGAGCTGGAGCACGCGCTCGACCTGCTCGTCCAGCACCGCGGTGCGCTGGACGGTGAGGCGCAAGCCCTGGTCGATGACCTGCAACAGCAGCGCCAGGGACTGCTGCAGCATGTTCAAAGCTTGGCTGATCAAGCGCAGGGCGGTGTATTGATTCGTGTGCACGGTGACCTGCATCTGGGGCAGGTGCTGGTGAGGCAGGGCGATGCCTACCTCATCGACTTCGAGGGCGAGCCCTCCAGAGCTCTGGAAGAACGCCGCGCCAAGCTCAGCCCATTCAAGGATGTCGGCGGCGTTCTGCGTTCGTTCGACTATGCTGCTGCCATGCTGCTGCGCGGCAGCTCTGGCGTCGATGTTTCCGCTGCGGCGCAGCAGGCCCGGCAGCGGATTGCCCGGCGGTACCTGCATCAATCACGGCACGCGTTCCTCGAGGCGTATGGCCAGGCCACCACCGACTTGCCTCATGCCTGGACTCAAGGCGATGACGAAGGCAAGCGTGCGGCGCTGGACCTGTTCACTTTGGAGAAAGCAGCCTACGAAATCACTTACGAAGCCGAAAACCGGCCGAGCTGGCTGGCTGTGCCCTTGCATGGCCTGCATGGACTGATCAGTACCTGGGGAGAGTCATAAATGAATGCAAGTACGCGCGACAACGGCGGTCTCGGGCGACGGGACCTCGACGCCCTGGCCCGCGCCGAGCACGTCGACCCGTTCTCGGTATTGGGGCCGCACGGTGATGGCGCGGGTGGTACCTGGGTCCGCGCGTTTCTGCCCAACGCCTTGAGGGCTCAAGTCATTGCGCGTGACGATGGTCGCGTGCTGGCCGACATGCATCAGGCCACGTTGCCTGGGCTGTTCTTCGCGCACCTGGAGCACGAACAGGCTTATCAGCTGCGTGTCAGCTGGGCCAGTGGCGAGCAGGTGACCGAAGACCCTTACAGCTTCGGTCCTCAACTGGGCGACATGGACATGTACCTGTTCGCCGAAGGCAACCATCGCGACCTGTCGGGCCGCTTCGGTGCGCAGCCGACTCAGGTCGATGGCGTGGACGGTGTCTGCTTCTCGGTCTGGGCGCCCAACGCCCGCCGCGTTTCGGTAGTCGGGGACTTCAACAGCTGGGACGGGCGCCGCCATCCGATGCGCCTTCGCCATGAGGCGGGCGTCTGGGAGCTGTTCGTTCCACGGCTTGGCGTGGGCGAAGCCTACAAGTTCGAAGTGCTGGGCAAGAACGGCATCTTGCCGCTCAAGGCCGACCCCTTGGCACGCGCCACCGAGCTGCCGCCCAGCACCTCGTCCAAGGTCGCAGGCCCGCTTGGCCATGCGTGGCAAGACCAGGCGTGGATGGAGCAGCGCAGCCAGCGGCACGGGCTGGACCAGCCGCTGTCCATCTACGAGCTGCATGCAGGCTCCTGGCGCTGCAAGCTGGACGAGGCGGGGGATGTCTCGGGGTTCTACAACTGGCGCGAGCTGGCCGAGAGTCTGGTGCCCTATGTCAAGGAGCTGGGCTTCACCCACATCGAACTGTTGCCGATCATGGAGCACCCCTTCGGCGGTTCCTGGGGTTATCAGCCTCTGTCGATGTTCGCACCGACCTCGCGTTACGGCTCGCCGGAAGATTTCGCGGCCTTCATCGATGCCTGCCACCAGGCCGAGATCGGTGTGTTGCTCGACTGGGTGCCAGCGCATTTCCCTACCGATGAACATGGCCTGGCCCAATTCGACGGTACGGCCCTCTATGAGTACGACAACCCGTTCGAGGGTTACCACCAGGATTGGAACACGCTGATCTACAACCTGGGGCGCAACGAAGTCCGCGGCTTCATGATGGCGTCGGCGCTGCACTGGCTCAAGCACTTCCACATCGACGGCCTGCGTGTCGACGCCGTGGCGTCGATGCTGTACCGCGACTATTCGCGCAAGCACGGCGAGTGGGTACCGAACCGCTACGGCGGACGTGAGAACCTCGAGGCGATCGACTTCCTGCGTCACCTCAATGGCGTCGTCGAATACGAGGCCCCCGGTGCCTTGATCATCGCCGAGGAATCCACGGCCTGGCCAGGTGTGAGTGCGCCGACACAAGAAGGTGGCCTGGGCTTCTCGTACAAGTGGAACATGGGCTGGATGCACGATTCGCTGCATTACATCCAGAACGATTCGATCTACCGCCCTTACCACCACAACGAGCTGAGCTTCAGCCTGCACTATGCGTTCTCTGAGCAGTTCGTACTGCCGATTTCCCACGACGAAGTGGTGCACGGCAAGCATTCGCTGATCGACAAGATGCCGGGCGATCGCTGGCAGAAGTTCGCCAACCTGCGGGCGTACCTCACGTACATGTGGACGCATCCTGGCAAGAAATTGCTGTTCATGGGCTGTGAATTCGGACAGTGGCGCGAGTGGAATCACGACAATCAGCTGGACTGGTATCTGCTGCAGCAGTCCGACCATCAGGGTGTGAAAAGCCTGGTGAGCGACCTCAACCGCCTGTACCGCGAATTGCCAGCGCTGCATGAGCAGGACGGCAAGCCTCAAGGGTTCCAATGGCTGGTGGGAGACGATGCGCGTAACAGCGTGTTCGCCTGGTTGCGTTGGAGCAGCGAAGGCCAGCCGGTCCTGGTGGTGGCCAACTTCACACCGGTGCCACGCGAGGGCTATCGCATCGGAGTGCCTTTCGGCGAGCAATGGCAGGAAGTACTCAACAGCGATGCCGAAGGGTATGCCGGCGCCAACATCGGCAACTTCGGCAGCGTGCGCACCGAGCATGTGCCGGTCCATGGCCAGCCGCTGTCGTTGACCCTGCAGTTGCCGCCCCTGGGCGTGTTGATCATGAAGCCCGCCTGAGAGGGATGCCTGGAAGGTGGGGCCCTGCAGCCCCACCTTCCAGGCGGTCGGCATGGCGCCTGGCTCATTCGCCCAGGCGCTGCTCCCGCGACGGGGGATAGCCGAAGTACGCCGCATAGCACTTGCTGAAGTGCGATACCGACACGAACCCACACGCCACTGCCACTTCCATCACCGACAGGTCCGAATACTGCAACAGTCGACGGCTCTTGGTGATGCGCAGTTCCATGTAGTAGCGGCGTGGCGAAGTGCCCAACTGCGCCTGGAACAGACGGTCGATCTGCCGGCGTGAGCGCCCGCTGTAGGCGGCCAACTGATCGAGGCTGAGCGTCTCTTCCAGATTGTTTTCCATCAGCTCGACGATGGTGCGCAGGTGCAGGCTCATGGACTTCTTCGCTCCTGGCCCGACCTGGCGATAGCGCGCGCCAGAAAACGACAAAATTTCCTCGACGCCTTCGGCCAGTCCATCGCCGTGCAGGCGACGCACCAGGCTGAGCATCATTTCCATGGCGCCGTTGGGGCTGGCGGCGGTCAGCCGGTCACGGTCCAAGGTGAAACTGGCCGGGGTGATCCGTGTCTGTGGACTGCGCTCGGCGAGGCTGGCCCGCTGCTCGGGGTGCACACTGCACCCGTAGTCGGCCAGCACGCCCGCACGACCCAGGAACCAGGCGCCATTCCACAGCCCGCCCAGGTGCAGCCCATGGGCATCGCAGTCCACCAGCAGGCGATCCAGCTCCGGGTACTTCAACGGCGTGCGCAGGCCGCCGCAGATGATCAGCAGGTCCAGGTCCCGCAAGGCGCGTGGCTCCAGCTCCCCGGCAATCAGCTCCAGGCCCAGGTCGCTCAGCACGCGTTCGCCGTCCAGCGACAGGGGTGAGAAACGGAAACTGTCGGTGCGCAGGAGATTGGCTGTGACCAGCACGTCCATGGCCACCGTGAAGCTGGCCATGGAAAAGTGCTCCAGCAACACGAAACCCACGCCATAGGAAGGGATGACGTCGGCGGCGGTCGGCTTGAGCCTGACCATGTTGGTAGTGCTGGCTTTCTTGCTGAACTGGCGGATGGTGGGCACTGCGGGCTCCCTGGACAGGCTGGCGCCGATGAGTGTGCTCGTCGGCTTAGGGAAAGACAACCAGGCGCTACGGCAGGCATCTGCCTGGAGGCGACCGTGGCAGGAACTCCTGCACGCCGACACGGCCAGTTCGGTTATCCTCTCGCTCCTCATGATGCCCTGGAGCCTCACGCTTGAAACGGTTGCTGCTATTGATGTGCCTGTTGCCCGGTCTGGCCCATGCCTTGGAAACCGGCGACCGCCTCGCTCCCTGGACCCTGCTCGATCAGCACGAGCGACCCTACACTCTGGCGCCGGACACGCGCGTGCTGCTGGTCGCACGTGACATGCAAGGCGCCAAGCTGGTCAAGGCAGCCCTGGCCGAGCAACCGGCCGGTTACCTCGAGGCCCGGGGCGCCGTCTTCGTCGCCGACATCGCGCGAATGCCGGCCGTGATCAGCACCCTGTTCGCCATCCCGGCCATGCGGGGCTATTCCTATCGGGTCATGCTCGATCGCCAGGGCCGGGTCGCCGAGCGCTATGCCGTGCCCGAGGCCAGTGTGCGGCTCATGCGTCTGGACCACGGTACGCTGGTGGCGCAAGCGACCTATGTCGACGCTGAAGCTTTGAAGCAGGCGCTCGACTCCAGCCCGACGTTACGCTGAAGGGGGCGTTGCACAGGTGGCTCATCTGGGGTGAAGCCTGCGATTCTGGCCCTGGCTAGCAATAAAATGTTACTGATTCAAGGGCTGCGACAACAGGCCGCACGCCGTATTTCAAGGGCTGGAGACCAATGGCCCGCCGTTGGGTAGAAGCGCACCCCGGGCCATGCCAGAATGCGCCCGTCGTCGCCTGGCCCTGCCCAAGGGCCGGCACCTTCCCTGTAAAGGATGGTTCCATGAATGATCTGTTGACCCGGCGCACGCTCGTTGCCGGGATGGGCGTACTGGGCCTTGGCCTGCTCGCTGGGTGCAGCCCGGCCCGTGGCCTGGAGTTCAAGTACGGCAAGAACATGAGCAACGAGATCCTCGGCCGTTCGTTCCGCCTGAAAGACACCGAGGGTAACGTGCGGACTCTGTCCAGCTTCTACGGCTCGATGCCGATGATCTTCTTCGGTTTCACCCAGTGCCCGGCGGTCTGCCCGACCACGCTGGCGCGTGCGGCGCAGATCAAGAAGCTGATGGGCCGCGACGCCGGCTTCCTGCAAGTGGTGTTCATCACCCTGGATCCTGAGCGCGACACGCCCGAGGTGCTCGACGCCTACGTCAAGGCGTTCGACCCGTCCTTCACTGCGCTGACCGGCACCCCGGAAGAAATCGCCGAGGTAGCCAAGGAGTTCAAGGTGTTCTACGAGAAGGTGTCCGAAGGAGATACCTACACCATCTCCCATTCGTCCACCAGCTATGTCTACGACTCTCGTGGCACGCTGCGCCTGAGCCTGTCGCACTCGCTCAATGCCAAGGAATGCACCGAAGACCTGCTTACCCTGATGGAGATCTGCTGATGCCTGTTTCCCGTTCCGTTCTCGCGCGTGGCCTGGCCATGGCCCTGGCCGCTCTGGCCTTGCCAGCCCTGGCCGACACCACGGTCAGCGATGCCTGGGTGCGCGCCACCGTGCCGCACCAACCGTCCACCGGTGCGTTCATGACGCTGACTGCCAGCACTGACAGCACACTGGTGAGCGTCGCTTCGCCGGTGGCCAAAGACGTGCAGGTACACGAGATGACCATGAAGGGCGATATCATGGGCATGCGCAAGGTCGACGCCTTGCCCTTGCCTGCCGGCAAGGCGGTGAGCCTGGACCCCAATGGCTACCACGTCATGCTCATGGGGCTGAATACCCAGGTGAAGGAAGGCACCGACGTACCGTTGACCTTGACGGTCGAGAATGACAAAGGCGAGCGCCAGGTCATCGAGATCAAGGCACCGGTGCGTGCGTTGACCACCCCCGCCGACCATGGTCACGCCATGCACTGACGCAACGATGGCGCCGGACCAGAGTCGGGCGCCATCGTGTGTCGGCATGCCTCGTCGAGCGCAAGGCTCGGCGCAGGTGCGTGTCTAGTGCACGTGCAATCAGCTTGGGAACAGTTCGCTCAGCTTCATCGACAGCATCATGTCGCCTTCGACGCGCAGCTGGCCGCCCATGAAGGCCTGCATGCCATCGGTCTCGCCGCTGACGATGCCCTTCAGGGTCTGGCTGTCCATGACCAGGGTGCAGTTGGCATCCGGGTTTTCGCCTTCCTGCAGCTCGCAGGTACCGTCCTTGACGATCAGCGCGTAATGCTTGTCTTCATCGGTGACATTGAAGCCGAACACCAGGTCCAGCCCTTGGGCGGCGGCTGGGTTGAACTTCTCTTGCATCTTTTTCACGGCATCAGCTACGGAGGTCATGGCATGTTCCTTGTCGTGGAGGTCAGGAGGTGCGTACGGCAAGCGTTCGCCCTCGAAGGGGCCGAAACGCTCCGAGGGTAGGACGCGGCTCGAAGGCTGTCAACGGAAAAACATACAAGCGTTTGAAAAGGTCGTTTGAACCTGTTTCAGGCCGCGTGGAACGCTGGCGAGGCACCCGACGCACCGGTATGCTGACAGGCCTGACGCGCCGCGAGGGCGTGGGTTCAATGAGGAGTCACCGTGGAGTTTCTTGCCGAATACGCAAGCTTTCTAGCCAAGACCGCGACCGTGGTCATTGCCTTGCTGATCGTCCTGTCGGCCATCGCCGGTCTGCGCAGCAAAGGGCGCCGCAAGCCAGGCGGGCACCTGCAGGTCACACGCTTGAACCAGTTCTATGACGGCCTGCGCGATCGCCTCGAAGCAGGCCTGTTCGACAAGGCCGAACTCAAGGCCCTGCGCAAGCGCAAGGCCAAGGCCGAGAAGAAACGAAAGAAGCAGCCAGGCACCGAGGACAACGGCCGTGTGTTCGTCCTTGACTTCGATGGCGACATCAAGGCCTCGGCCACCGAAAGCCTGCGCCATGAAATCACCGCGCTACTGAGCATGGCCACCGCGCGTGACGAAGTGGTACTGCGTCTGGAGAGCGGCGGGGGCCTGGTCCACAGCTACGGCCTGGCCGCCTCCCAGCTCGCGCGCATACGCCAGGCCGGCGTCCCGCTGACCATCTGCATCGACAAGGTGGCCGCCAGCGGCGGTTACATGATGGCCTGCATCGGCGACAAGATCATCAGTGCGCCGTTTGCCATCCTCGGCTCGATCGGCGTCGTCGCACAGCTACCCAACATCAACCGGCTGTTGAAGAAGCATGACATCGACGTCGAGGTGCTGACCGCCGGTGAGTACAAGCGCACCCTGACCGTATTGGGCGAGAACACCGAGAAGGGCCGCGAGAAGTTCCAGGAAGACCTGGACGTCACGCACCGGCTCTTCAAGGATTTCGTCTCCCGCTACCGCCCGCAGCTGTCCATCGATGAAGTCGCCACCGGCGAAGTCTGGCTGGGCGTCGCGGCGCTCAATCGTCAACTGGTCGACGAACTGCGCACCAGCGACGAGTACCTCAACGACCGCGCCCGCGAGGCTGGCGTGTTCCACCTGCACTACGCCCAGCGCAAGAGCCTGCAGGAGCGCATCGGCATGGCCGCCAGCGGTTCGGTGGAGAATGCGCTGGTCGGGCTGTGGAGCAAGTTGAACCGTCTGCGCTAAGGCATTGAACCTTCTGGAAATTTTTTGAGGGGAGGGGGTTGCAAGGTGGATCGAATGCGGACATAATGGCGCCCATCGAAACGCAGCAGACTCTTGGAGTCGAGCGGTTCGAGGTGAAGGGAGGCGAAAAGCTGACCTGATCCGACTTTGAGGCCGAGTAGCAAAGTGGTTATGCTCCGGATTGCAAATCCGTCTACGCCGGTTCGATTCCGACCTCGGCCTCCATATTCGAAAGCCCCGCAGATCTTGGTCTGCGGGGTTTTTCTTTGGGCGTCAAAAAGCCAAGCGTTCCGAAACTTTTCGGCATGAGTTCCAAAACTCGGTTACTTTGTAGGGCTGGCGATGGCCCCCACGCGGCGGTACACCCGTTCGGTGATCCCCTCTTTGGAATGCCCCAGCAACAGGCTGGCTTCTGCCACATCGTTGATCTCCGAAGCGGCCTTGGGCCGAATGTCCCTGAATTGGAATTGGGCAATACGGTTAGCCAAGTCTGGCTTCTTCTCGTCGAGGGCTTTAAGCCTGGCGGCCTCCCGCGCATCGCTCCAGCGGTTACGCAGCATCCCCCAACTCATGCGTTTGCCGTGCTCGTTCAAGATGAAGAATGGCGAGACATGCTGCTGCGTGCGCAGCTTGATGCGCTCCAGCAGCGTCCCAAGGCTGTTATTCACGCCATCCACCTCCAGGATGATCCTCAGCCGCTTGCCGGTCTTGCCCTGGCTGACCAGCAGGTAGCTCCCTTCCACATCATCCTTGCGCATGGATAGAACGTCC
>Ga0157363_1005182_pt1 | contig 12127 bp, 3 predicted proteins | sample AttsexASBM1_FD_111477 | JGI IMG/M metagenome (GOLD analysis project Ga0157363, IMG submission 111477) | Fungus gardens microbial communities from leaf cutter ant in Ribeirão Preto, State of São Paulo, Brazil - Atta sexdens ASBM1 | ecosystem: Host-associated > Fungi > Mycelium > Unclassified ...
AAAAAATATATAAAAAAAAAATATATATATATATATATATATATATATATATATATATATATATATATATATATATATATTAAAATACACATAATATATGTTAAAATACACAAAGTATATATTAAAATACATTCATTAAAATAGGATTTTATTTTTAATCTTATACATATACATAATTATATGTAAAATTTTATCTTAAAATATAACACCAGAATTGTAAACTATTTCTGAGATAATAAGACTTAAAGAATAGTCTCTCTCTCATCTGTGTGATTCTTACACTCCAAGCAGCGAGAAAATAAAAATCAGTCGCAGTAGTTTTTTTTATCTAAGCAGATAATTTATATAAAAAAAAATGTTTAGTTGAAACATTTTTTACAGTACATAAAAACATTAAATAAATAAATTAAACTTCCCGTCGAAATATCTCACATAAAAATGATATTTTGAACTATATAGTAAGAGAACGTTTAATAGATGTCATAAATTTCTTATAAACGTTTTTATAAATTTATTAAATAGTTTAAGAAACGTATCAAATTTTAAACGTTTATTTGTCGATTTATATTACAGCTCACATTTTACTTCTAACATTTATTAACTGATCTTGAATATAATTATACTGTTATTTGAATACTGATCGAGAATTTATACGTATAGTTTTTCTTATTTCTCTTTATTTTTTTTTTTAGAAAGGAATAAATTTCAAATATTAATAAATTATAAAACAGTAACATATAATAAGTAATCGTGAATTTGATTGGGATGGAAAAACACTCCGGGTAATCGTTTACGCAAAAAGAACTAGGTGACTATTCCAGAGTTAATTCTGTCTATGCAACACGCTATGTAACACTTTCTCACACCTTTCGTGCCGTTTTATCCCGCAGCAATTGAACGTCATGTGCGGCATACACGATCCCACCATACCGAGCATCGCACCCGCGAATTCCGGCGACGCGGACGTTCGTGGCATGATGTGCACACGTCGTCTGCTGGGTTTGCCGGTGTTCGCCACGGTGACTTCGACGTTCTGCGGCGCGTACAAAGCCGTGCGAGGTTCCCACGAGTCGGTCGCTACGATACTAGGCCACGCAGAGAACGGGATGCGCGCGGGCTTGGAGTTCGCCAGCCCCGTCACCAGCAGCATCGCCAGTCTTCTGGAAATGCCACTCAAGATCGTCGACAGCGCGGTGTGCGTCGGACTGGACTTCGTGGAGGAGACGGTACCTTCCGTGAAGCTACCACCCGGCGAAATCTACGGGAACATGAAGAACAGCGTCAGGTGATGGCCCAGTTGTCGAGATGCTCGCTGGAGCTCCTTTTATTCGAATTATAATTAATGTCTCTGCATCTTGATCCTTGGATACATAGCATCATGAGTCTTGTATACAACAAGCCTATACATTGAAGATAGACGATTGCGAATTAACTTTAAATTAATTAAATTAATTGATTAAATTGGAGATTAAAATTCGCTCAGTCAAATAATTTTAATTTAATTTTAATTACTTTTCCATCAACCTAAACTGTGTTATATTATATACTTGCCAATTGTCAGTACAATATAATATACATAACGGAAATTATCAAGATTTTCAGTCAAGTTTTATTGACAGTCAATTGGCAATAATATTAGAACATGGTTCTAATATGAAGACAGTGTAATTGTTATAAAGATCGAGTGACAATCAATTATGTACGTATTTTTTGCAATTATATTATTAAAATTATACTGCATGTAAAAAGTTATATTAGGTATTGAAAATCATTTTAAGCCTCTAATCTACAATTTCGTAAACGTAATTGTAGTTGTAAGAATTGTATCTGATTGATCAATTATTACAACCACGCTTATGCAATTGTAGAATGGGCTTTACATAAAAAAAACTTATGATGTTTATAACAATGCTTGTGCGGTCAGGATAATCAATTTTTTAAAGATAAATCAGTATAATACAATTGACAATTATTCCCGATGATTTATTTTTTACGTTATAGGAGTATATTCACGTCAGCATTAGAAACTCTCAAGCTTCTGTTTGGCGAACCGAAGGATCGAATAGAGGACTTGTCGATTACAAACGAGACCGCACAGGGAATCCGAAAAGTGTCTAGCTGAAGACATGATGAGACGTGATTCGCACTCAGGCTTTTGTGGCGTGCATTGTGATGTTTCAAGCCACGATTTCGCACTCCGTGTTTATTCATACCAAAACAAATCTATTTCAGACAATTTGTTTTTTCATTACAGTTTGTAACTCATGTAAGAATTCAGGAGGAAATTTTATCTCGTAGAATTCTGTCCTGAAATTAGGCGCGAATTAGAAGTCATCTAAAACGGATTTCAGCTATAAAACATTCGCCGCGTTCAGAAGAAGTTAGTGCTTAGTAATTAGCATTTGACGCAGATTAAATTATTCTTTTACATTTAGAAAAATAATCCTATCTTAATGAAGAAAATTTTCAACAATTGCAAAATAAATGCATAATTCTGCTGAACGCGGTCATTGCAATATAAAAATATAATTAATTGAACAATATAACACAATTGTCTCGATGATAAGTGACAGGCGTGATAAAATGTCGTAAAATAAATGGTTGCGTATAGCAGAGAAAACTAATTAGTGAGCACTCAGTAATTCTTTAATATGATTGATTTTTGCCTTTAATTTCTCTACTGCATTTGAGACTGGTATTCATAATCAGTTCTTCTATTTATATACAAAACTGTCTAAAGTCCAGTTTTAAGATGTGAATCACTAATTACAGAGCCGTATTAATATTAGCATAAAATATTACTTAAGATGGTTTTGAAATAAGAACAGATGAATAACTAAACGGATGAACAGAACGATCTAAATATATAAACTAATCTTTAAAGAATCTTACAGCAATTGTAAAATTGCTTTTTCTGCTGAACGCAGCCAATGACAAATAAATGAGTCGTCCAGTTAGTGTTTGAATGCGAGATATCTTTGTACAATAGTTATTTTACGTTGTTATTCAAATAAATTTTGTTTTCGTTTTTATATCTTTCTTAGATAGGCACAATTTATGTTGTAAAGTACAGCATCGTGCTGTTTAACGTCGATCATGTATACTCATTCTACTCACAATACTCATTCTAGACAATCCATAATTCGTAGCAGAATTCAAATTAGAAACTGAGTGAGCTTAAACTCAAATTTAAATTCAAAAAACAACGTATGTACGTATCAAACAATCGATATATCGAATTGCGCAAATTGCGAGGCTCTTCAATCTCATGATTGAATCACCAATTTCTTCAGCTTTGCGCAGATCGATAATCACTGACGATCAATTCTAGCAAAATTACATTCCAAAATGTCCTCTCCGAGGAAGAATTTACTGTATATACTATAATACGTGTTACAGTTATTATATATTTTAAGTAAAATTTTCTTCATAGAGGACGTTTTGAAATGTTATGAATATCCCAAGCTCCGTCAAAAAGGAGAAATTCCATCTTGGAAGAAATGAGAATAGGATGAATCAAAGGGTTTACACTTTCGATATATCGCTCGATTTATCGCACAGTCACATAATCGATGGCGTCAGGCCGCCATGTTCTATCACGCGTAGCGTAGACGATTACCGCCAATTCTCTACTCGTGGTGTGGTACAACCGCGGTAAGATTAGGTAAGAATTAGAAATTCGCACGCGTCGCTCTAGTAAGAAGTAACGCAAGCGAACCTAGCGAGCCTAGCGAAAACAGCGGACCGCCATTGAACTGTGTACAGTGAAGAATCTTACGATCGCGTTGGATCGTATCTCGTCCTGACCGGCGATTCGAGGTGATGCTACCCTGATTACGTATCCCCCTCTCACGCGTCGCAATGCCTGACCACTACTGCTTTGTGTGTGCGAGCAACGAGGGTGTCTTCCTGGACGTCACTCCTGATAATCGTAGTACGTTTGGCGACCAGATCAGAACGTGTTTGTCCACCAAGGTAGGATCGGTAAATCAACAGCGCTGCGCAAGACACCTTTTTCCCCCCCGATTTGAGGAACTGTTTGCGTTATTCGACTCCTCGAATATTCGCGCGTATTGGGATCGATCCTTGAAATCTGTGTCTCATATATGCGCTTCATTCGCCTCTTTTAACGATATGTACCATCTTATGCTCAATCATCAAATTTTACATCAATATTTGGAAATAAATAGAAAAATCAATTCTATTCACAATTAAAAAATGCAAGAAACGCTATAGAGAAGAACAGACCTACATAGATGGTTGTTCGCTCTCTCCGTCCTGAAAAAGGTTAAGTCACAGACGATTTTATCGAAAAAGAAAAATATTCGTTAGAATTTCGGTACGCGAGAGGTGATCGCGATCGAAAGATTTCCATCGGGAGAGCTCCGAATTTAGGTTAGAATCATACCGGTTTATAGGTTAAATTCGGACTTGAGACTTTTTGTCGAAACTCGCCCGGAGTTGCGGCGATGAATGTAGCTTTTTTTTCCGTGCAAATATAATCAAGGAAATTGATGCCTTCGGATCATTTTTTTTTTCCAATTTAGCGAAACGCGTTTCGCGCATCATGATTAACTTAATTACGCGTGCCATCGGGAAGCAACACGTCGCGCCATCTGTGAGCAGGACCCGTAATCTGCGCTCGTCGAAACAGGAAACAAAGGGGAAGAGAGAGTGAGAGACGGTCTGTCTACTACGCCGTAACAAATAGTTCCGAAGTTTTGGTCGGAAGTCGGAATATCGCGAGGGATGGCGGGGTTGCAAGTGATTGCGTGACGGGCCATATGACTTGCATGCGTTTTGATTTTTTTTTATTCGACAAGCCGAATAAACAATACTTTCTTTGCAAAAAAAAAAGAGAGAGATAACGTGGAGCGTGTCCGTCTAGTATCCATCTCGTATTTCATTTTACCGACATTTTGCGGAACGTACGTGCGTAATGTGTATGCGTTATGTGTGTATGTATATAAAAATATGTACATAGTGTATGATGAAGTTCTTTACTCAGTTTGATCTCCTGGCCGACTCGCAATTCTGTATTTATATTTATTTATGTCGCAAATTTTCGGACAAATTTAACTCGAATATTTTTGGATAACTGTACAACTGGATATTATCGTGTTGTGTCATTTTCATTGCATTTACTTGAATCTTATTAAATCATCCGACTATTGGTTCATTTGTTGATAAAAGTTTCGAACATGTGTGTATCACAGAACGAATCAGATTTTTGTTTTCTTTCATTCGTAACGAAAGAAAGATGATTTAAAATTAAGAATGATAATTGGCCAATTTCAGAATAATTGTCTCTCAAATTTATAACCTGTTCTATTGTCTTAGATTAACGAGAGCATCGATTTGTCGAACAAGATATGTTACAAATGCGCGTATGAATTAGATCAGTGCACTAAGTTTGTACAAAGGTATAGGAACTCGCACAAAGTGCCGGAGCCGAAAATTGAAACGTCAATGCGATGTTGCTTCCTGTGCTATGAATTAGTAGAAAGTAACCGTATCTTCGACATTAGCAAGGACAAGAGTGTATTTAATCCTTTACGGAAGATCCGCAGCATTTTCAACGATGATGTAAGTTTAATTGCTCCTCTTTAACACAAGAAAATAATGTAATTAGTTGTTAGTTGTATACATTTTAAATATTCTATTCTTGCAGATTAACAAGAAAAACAATTCGTGGTTAATATGCCTAACATGTCGATATAACTTGGATGTTTTATATGATCTAAAAAGGATATATCAAGATTCATTCAACAATTTAAAGGCTCTGATTAATGAAGAGATAAACTATTCAAATTATCCAAAGGTAATAACAAATTATTGCGAATTTTAATGAATTATATACATAGTCAGACAATAATTGTTTCTATTTGTAGATTTAACTTTAGTTGTAGTTTAACTTTTTTTTCATATTTTTCTTGTTCTAAGAATTAGAAAAGGATAAAGAGTAAATTAAACCAAGATTAAACTTAATCTATATTGATAAAAATAAACATAAGGGCCTCTTGTACTAATCTCCAGTTAAGGTAACTAATAGTTAGCTTGCCGCAATGCCAACAGTTATGTCCTATTTCTATGTAAATTATTATATATCAATGTAAATATCAATGTATATATATCAATGTAAATTATTCTCAATTTATTTATTTTTTACCTTTTTTCAATCCTAAGAATCAGAAGAAGACATTCAGTAAGTTAAAATTAATCTACACTGGTAGAAGTAGAATTTTATTAGAGAAAGAGGAGAGAAAATAGAGAGTGATACATTGAATTGTTGGCACTATTACGAGTTAATAGTTTATTGTCTTAACTGAGATGAAAGAAGCCTTAACTCTAATTATACACTTTTTTCCTTGATATACATACTTGGGACTTCAACCATATTTGTTACTATAATTTTCATAAAAATGGATATTTCAATCAATTTTTTTTTCAATCTATGAAGAATCGATTAAGAAATAAGTCCATAATATAAAAGTTAATAGAATTAAGGAGCTTCGAGATGTGTAGATTCAAAGTGAAAGTTCAGTTCAGAAGCACGAAAAAAAATCTTGATTTAGCAAATTACTCTAGGATTTCTGCTCCAGTATATATAGCGAGAATTAACATAATAGGCTAATTTTTTCCTCTCATGTTAGCTCTGCAACCTGTTATCATTAGCCATTTTAAATCTTAATCTTTTCTCCATCTCTAACTGATGAGGTTATGTGTTCTTTCAGAATAGCAGTTAAAAATGTTAAAACATATTTGTGTTATTTGTAATGAAAGTAAAATCGCAATAAAATTTGGATTTTGAGATAAAAAATGGTTACTGATAACAGACTGCAGGATAAGTAATATAAAAGAAAAATAATATAAAAAGAAAAATAAGTCACTTTTATTGTTTAATTTATCTATATATTTCATGTACCTATATATTCTTATTTCTTGTTATGTATATATTTTGTGTTGATTTGTTTATTTTCAATTATATTAATATTCATTTATATTAATATTTATAATTATTTTATTGCAGATACACACAGATGTTGTAAATCGCAAAACGACCATTACGACGTTTCCAGATATTACATTTTATGGTTCAATAAATTCTGATAGCGATAGTAACGAGGACATGGCACGTGGTAAGCGGCACATTAAAGGACGTAAGGCACGGAGTAACATACAAATGAAACCACGAAACAACAAATCGAAAGTCAGGAGTTGCGACAAGTGTCATAATACTGTTGCAAACGATATCGACATGTACAGATTTTATCACACGGGTCTAACGGTTTGCAAAAATTGTTGGATAACGATGGATCCGAGTATTGCTAAGTCACAGCGACGATCTCGCCAGAATCAATTCAAGACAGAAACGAAATTATGCGCGGTTTTTTTGAAAGATGTATTGAGCCAATCACTTAAGAAAGAGGAGAAAGATGAAACACATGAAATAGAGAAAAACAAAACATGCGAGACGGAGAAAGGCGAAACACACGAAACAGAGAAACACGAAACATGCGAGCTGAAGAAAGACAAAATACGCGAGACGGAAAAAGACAAAACACGCGAGACGATGAAAGACAAGGCATGCGAAATGGAGAAAAATGAGATACACAATACAGAAAAAGATAAGGCACACGAAAAGGAAAAAGATAAGGATGATAATGCATCGTTCGTTAATTCTCAGGAAGAAGCAAAATATTTCGAAGAAAGTAGTTCTTTGAGTATTTCGCCTAAAATGAGGAATCATATAGTTAATGGTAAAGCAAGACGAGGAAAGAAACGGAAAATTGGTGGCATAGTGAGGTCGAGAAGTGATGTCGAACGTACACCATCGAAAGTGACAAGAGTCAGTGAACACACGAACACGAACGAGGAGAAATCACCAAAAATGACAATTGATACAGAACAACAGCTCAGTACTCAGTTGATGAAAACGCGAGGACGTAAAAGAATAGATAATAGGAGTTCGGATTCTGAAAGTTCTCAAAAGCAAAAAGCGTCTGTTGATGCAGAGCAACAGTCCAGTACTCAACAGACGAAAAAGCGAGGACGTAAAAGACTAATAGATAATAGGAGTTCAGATTCTGACAGTCCTCAGAAGCAAAAAATTTCAGTTGATGCAGAGCAACAGTCCAACGCACATTTGACGAAAACACGGGGACGTAAAAGAATAATGGATAATAGGAGTTCTGATTCTGAAGATTCTCAAAAACAAAAAGAGACAGATAAAATTAAATTAAATGAGAGTGTAAATAATACAAAGAAAAAACAGAAAATTAAAGGGACAACCTCAAGTGCGCGTTCTGACTCTAGCGATGAGATATCCATTGAAGAAAATAAGAGTTTAAAAAATAGACTAAAAGCTACGAGTTCATCGACTGCACCTACAAAAAAAGAACAAGAAAGCAATATCCGCAGTAGGACAAGGTCGTCTTCTATGTCCAGCACAGAAATGACATCGATGGAATTTAAAAGCCCGAAATCTCTGTCACAGTCAGAAGTTAAAACTGAATACACTTGCGACAAATGTAATAAGAAATTTGACTCTAAATTGTCCAGTGCGAAACATAAATTAACACATCTCAAGCAAGCTGCATTAAAATTAGAAAAAATAACTGTTGCGAATATTAAAGTGAAACAGGAAACAGATCTCATTTCACAAGATGAGATTTCCGAAGAAACGATGTCACGTTCCGATAGAACATCCGTCGACAAATGTACTGATGATTCGGAGGACGCCATTGTCAATATCGAAGACAATACTAATGACGAGCCTTGCAGTTTACAGGTTTTAGGTGATACAAAAAATGCAAAGGAAAAAATGGAGGAAAAAAAAAGTGACGAAAGTGATGACACAGACGAAAAACCGGACATAGCGATGAATGAATCGCGCTTAGAAGAAGAATCTATAAATGATGAAAAAACAAAATTTGAAAAATGTGAAAGTTCAGTTATCCCGGACGATAGAGTAATAGAAATAGAGGATGATGAAGGTAAATCGAATAAAAATGTAAAAGATGAATATACAACGAAGAAAGAGGATAAGACATCAGACAGAGATAGTGACAAATTTGAAGATAATGACGCACAGGAGGCTACTAATGTTATATTGGAAGATCATAAGAACATGGAGAATGAAAATGAAGAGGAAGACAAAGATGTAGAAATAAAAAATGACACGGAAGTTCCTTCCACAGAAAAAGAAAATATTATTAGTGAATGTAATAAAGATAATGAGGAAGTAACGAGCGATAATGAAATGATTAGCTTGTCAATTTTATCAAATAACAGAACAAAAGATAACAAGGATCAAGACGAAAATTGCGAAAATAACTTAGAAAATAACTTCATAGATGGTGATAGAGATGAAATAATAGAAGAACCAGAAATACAAAGCGGCTTAATAGATGAATCTTCGAAGATACATATAGAAGAGTCAGAAGAAAATCTTCCAGAAATTTTGCCGATTGATGAAACAGAAACATTAAATGAAAAAAATGATTTAGATGACATAATAGCTATAGATGAAGAGATCGAACAATTGCAACAACAACAAAATAAATCCAATGAAGAAAATACAGAAGTCGAAATTATTGCAGATGTTGATGAACCTAATAGTATAAGAGATATGCCAGATCTTCTAAATGGCGAAACACACGACGAAGTGATGGAAGACGTTGAAGATATTACAATAAACAGCGACAACGATGACGGAACGAAAAAAGAGATAGAAGACACAGTCCAAATAGATAAACACAGGAAATTAGAAGAAGAGCTAAAGGAGCTCGAGGAGTTGGTAGTCGAGAGTAATGCAATGAATAATAAGTACGAAGTACAGGAAGATTCAACGTATGTTCCGGATAATAGCTCTGCGGATGCGGCAACCGAGATATTGAAGGAAGTATTTGATCTTGCTGCTGCTGAAGTTCAGCAGCGAGAAGAGATTATTACAAAGACTTTAGTAGAGGATGTCGGAATGGAAATGGAAACATTGGAGAACATATCACGTGAAATACGCAAGAGTGCCGATATGCCATCCTTGGATCCAATTAGTGTCATGGATATAGATGATGATGGTATTATGTTGAACTAATTGTGCCTGTAGCAAACAATCACCACTGTACATTCGGTCCCGTTTTTATCTGAGAAATGTATCTTCGTCATGTGTGCAATGTGTATCTATTTATAGCTACAGGGAATTTAAATTGATTGAAAGAAAAAGAGCGTAAATCGTCGAATATCTATGGACATATATTTTATCACAAATTTATTCTTCAGCATGCTGAAGTTTTCAAGGTAATTTGCACTTTATATTTCTTACATTAGATGAAAATTGGAGAGACTGCAACGATCGGGCGGTCTTCGGTCAAATTCGCAAAGCTTTCGTTGCTATATTTTAACTTATATTGTTAAGAATAACGTTCGTTAAGTATTAAATATAGGTATCACAATAGCATTCACAATAGGACTTCACACTATTTTTCAAATAACAGAACAGATTAGCTATATATATATAAAGCTGTGCTGTAGAATTTTTGCATTAAATGCAGAAAAGACTAATTTGTTGTAAAATTAAGATGTAAAAGTAAGCTTGTGTTTGTAATATTAAATGTAGATGATAAAAAATATATATATATTAAAACAATATAATTATATATATATATATATATATATATATATATATATATATATATATATATTAAGACCACAGCATAAATATAGAATAATATTATGTTTGCACAATAATTTGTCAGAAATCTATGTAATTTGCTTTTGTTCACACGATATGTGTAACAATAAGTTTTTATTCATTTTTTAGTTTAAGAAAATAATTGATTCATCATAGGTAATAATCGTAAATAAATTAAAAAATTTTCGAATAGAATTGTAAAAAGGTTTTGAGGAGCAAATGTCACATTGATTATTGATAATTGTTATATAATGAATATGTTCTGTAAAATTTCATTATAAATTGCAGAAATTGCCGAAGCGATAATAATTATTGGTATATTGCTTTTTTGAAAAACTATATTGTTTTTTTTTTTTATTATATGCTCAATGTTATTGATATGTTATAACATATTACAACTATATAATATAACTATTTCGGTCGGTATTCATAAATGGTTTTTATTTTAAAATTAAATAATGTCTTAAGACGCTAATATGGCTCTGTGGCCGATATTCACAGTCAATTCTTATATTTGAATCTATCTTAATCTCGCGAGTACAAGCATAACATAGCAAAAAGTGTACTGATCTATCATGACAAGTCTCGGATTCGCTCCGGGTAGGAATCAAAATATTTACGCTCGTATTTCTTTTCGGAAAAGGCTAGCAACCTCCCGACTGTAGATTCCATATGTTTGTGGAATAATTAGCGTGCGCACCATAAGTATATGAGAGGTGTAACACAGGCCAGAGACCTAACAGTCTTAAGTACAGTCTTAATATGTAATAAGCTAATTAGAGGGCTGTTATTAGCATCTTAAGACATTACTTAAGACGGTCTTAAAATAAGTACGGACTGAATACTAGCCTTGTAAATTTTCTAAATTCTTGTATCAGACAATGGATTGTTTGTTTGCATTATTTTAAAATTGGAATTTTTTAACACGCACACAACACACACACACACACACACACACACACACACACACACACATATGTTGTAAAATAGTCTTTGAGATTGATATAATTTTGTGTGTAATATAATAAGTATGAGAAACTTACGCAAGAAATTACAAATAGGTATGTAAATTATAAAAAAGTAACACAATTATAATATAAAATTTAAAGTTATTACATTTTCCTATACATATGTATTCTAGATATTTCATACTGATAGTAGGTATTAAAGATAATAGGACATCTATTAAGTATATAATGAAAATAATCTATACTAATTAATATTATGCTGTTGAAAATTAATAACAGATAATATAAGAACATCCCCTTCTTAAACGATTTTTATTAGTTTATTCAAGTAGTATATTTGCTTGATTATGAAAATAATTATACGGCGTGTGTGTGTGTGTGTGTGTGTGTGTGTGTGTGTGTGTGTGTGTGTGTGTGTGTGTGTGTGTGTGTGTGTGTGTGTGTGTGTGTGTGTGTGTGTGTGTGT
>Ga0157363_1005183_pt1 | contig 12125 bp, 5 predicted proteins | sample AttsexASBM1_FD_111477 | JGI IMG/M metagenome (GOLD analysis project Ga0157363, IMG submission 111477) | Fungus gardens microbial communities from leaf cutter ant in Ribeirão Preto, State of São Paulo, Brazil - Atta sexdens ASBM1 | ecosystem: Host-associated > Fungi > Mycelium > Unclassified ...
CACACACACACACACACACACACACACACACACACACACACACACACACACACACACACACACACACACACACACACACACACACACACACACACACACGCACACACACACACACACACACACGCACACACACGCACGCACGCACACACACACACGCACGCACGCACGCACACGCATACACACACACACACACACACACACACACACACGAATGCATACACAACCTTGAACTTAGCCGAAAGTGCAAGTGAATCGGTATCGTGGTAAACTATGGCAAGACATCGCGCAAGGAGAGAAGGTAGGAGAGATTGAGAGAGACATGTACAGTTGCTGCCGACCGAAACGGTTTTTGGTCGCCTTCGACGAAAGTGAAACGGCCTTCGGGAAGGAGCTCGCCGCGTGCATATGGACGCCATTGAACTAGTGACCTTCATATGAGAACCGGTCTTTGTTCAGGGCCCTTAGAGTTAGCGACCTAGCTCGTTGTGGGCCTTACTAGGCCTACTCTTTCTGTAGACAACGAATTATTTACATTCACGGCCAAGGATAAGGATTTGGATAAGGTTACTTTTTATCCCTTTAATTGATACATCGTTTCTGAGTTTGACTTGAAAATTCATATAATAAGAAAAGAATTTTGGTTAAAAATAATTGAATTCTATCTCAATTAGAATTATAATTAATAGATTCAACTAGAAAATTTTGATTAAATTTGTTCATTTTTAATCAGAATTCCAATTAATGCACCGTTTTCTAGTATAATGTTTGAATATTTTTTGGATTAATAAAAATGAAACATCGTTTGACAACTTATTATCAACTTACTTGGTAGGATTCATGAATTTTACCAAAAACAGTTGTTTCACTTTCAAAATAAAATTTTGAAATTGATAAAAAAAGCGAGCATGATAAATTTCTTCACGATAAAGCGTCAATAAAGTCAGGGTTGGTGTCTTGGAAGGTTATCTAGGATGTTTTTGGCGATTTATATCATTAATAACATGCTCAAAATTCGTTCAATTTTCTTTAAATGTGATGTTAATTGCGATACAAATTTAAGTAATTTTTTGAATAAAATTTCTGAATAAGATTTCTGAATAAAAAAAATATTCCAATGTGCGTTATTACATATAGATACATATTAAGAAAAAAAGTAATCACTGCTTTCGCTAAGATTATCTGTTTACGATACATATCTGGTCTATTCTTGGTATCAGAGTAAATCGCAATAGAAAGTATTTTTTTCTAAAAGAAAGTATCTTTTTCACGAATATCATAATTTAAGAAAATATAAAGGAATTATCTTTAAATCAAAATTAACACAAAATAATGTATTATAAACTGTATTATAAATGCATTTGTTATTTTTTAATGATTAAACGGCATTGATAAATCATTTACGTTACAGAAACAAACTTGCTATCAAAAGGATTGTTGAAAGCACTTTTTAAGCTTACGGATATTCATTTACGTAACTGAACTTTTTAAAAATAAATTTTAATATTCAGTTTAAATCTTGTTTGACCCAGTATTAAATCGAAGTGATTATATAAATTAAATAGATAAGATATATTTTCAATACACACATAACGATAAGACATATCGAGTTTAATTTGTACAATGATGAAATATGATTAATATAAAAAAAGTCGTTAAAAACTCGATAAAGATTTTGATTAACAAGTAGCAAACCATGACCTGACACAAAGTGTCTTCTTCAGATTTAATGAGATTTAATAGCATCAATACATATTCTTTGTACACTAAATGCATGTGAAACACAATTATTTATTGCATAGAATATAATGTAATCCAGTGATTTTAGGAACTTTTAATTTAATCATGCATCTTTCGATACCTATGCGCAAGTATGATTTTTTGCAGCATTTGTATGTCATCGATTGAGATACAAATTCATAACGACAATTAAGATATAACCTAGAAATAAGTCAATTCCGAGACATGAGATGATATAGACGTTAACGGGAAAAATAAATAGCTGGGTGACGCGATTACGAAACCACCGCGTCGCGCTGTGTACGACGTCGGCGTAAGCTATGTGGTATCACCTGCGATAATTTGCGTTAACATTGAGACAGCGCATGCGGACGGTTAGAGGACGGTCCGACTGATATCATATCTGCAGACATGGATGCATTTCGTATCAATGTTTTTATTTCCTTAACCTTGTGGCCTTCATCTGTTTTAAGTAGCAAGTATCTCGTGGACGATGACAATTACGACGCAAGTACGACTTATTTGCTACACAGTTCAGATTCAAAAGATATTCATGTACATAGAGAGTGTAATCTTTATACATACTTTTAACCGAATCGATAAGTTCGTACAAGTTTGTTTTTACCGTAACTATACACTACGAGGAAATTATACACGAGTGCGTATGAATTTATTTATATATCCAGATAATACGATGTCCCATAAATTTTTATATCTGAGCTTAGGCTTGAAATGAATTTTATACCTATATGCCGTCTGGTATTGAATATTAATATTATAATTTTTATTTATTTAATGAGAGAAGAATGCTAAAAGATGTGAGCTAAGATACATGTAAATATATATATATATACAGAGTGTCTCGAAATTTTTTGCCAAGCGCTCTTGTGTAGATAGACTGAGTTGAAAAATCTTCTACCATTTTGCAATTTTTGCAATAGTTAACAAGATATTAATTATTAAAAATTGCCGAATATTGGTTTTCAATAATTTTTTTCTCAAATACTATCAATTTTACAGAAAAACTATAAGAGATAAAAATTATTTATTTTCTTCTCATAGAACTCTAAGAATTTTTTCAGAATTTTTTATTAACTTTTTAGTACTGCATTTTTTTATTGGCAACTATTTTTATCAACATGAAAATATATGATATTAAAAAAATTCTAAAAAAATTATCAGAACTTTATGAAAAGAAAATAAACAATTTTTGTCTCTCGCTATTTTTCCATAAAGTTGATAGTATTTGAATAAAAAATTATTGAAAACCAATATTTAGAGATTTTTAATAATTAATATCTTGTCAACTATTGTGAAAATTGTAAAATGATAAAGAATTTTTTTCGATTTAATTTGGTCCGCTCTACACAAGAGCTCTTGGCAAAAAATTTCAGGCCACCCTGTATATATAATACTAAACATTAAATCGAACGTCTTGTTAATTATTGAATGTAATTTCCTGTTGATAAAAATTTCAATATCTAACTTCAGAACATTACAAAGAATATGAAGGCGGAGTTTGTATAAAGTCCTGACCTACCACAAAATGACGCGTTGCAATGTTAACATAATTATACTTTTTCAAATCGCATGGTATCACATTCCGACTTTGACATTGAACTTCTTATCGACAAGCTGCACAGAATAGTCTGCAAAAACAACGATGCGAATATTTGCTTTAGAATCGAAAAATGATAATCTGCTGGCGGAAATGCAGATGTTGCAGTTGTTGTTTCGAAATTATTTAAAAGTATGACGGATTTTTTTTTAATTTTCATTTTTGAGATATGTAAAATAGAATACGTAAAAATTTCGATAAAAAAAAAATTTATTTTTATAGAAATTTGTGAAATTTTACAGAAATTGTGTGTATGTATATACATTTTTTAAAAGATTGAATTTTATTTATTATTATTATTACATATTTATTATTATTATTATTTATTATTATTATTACATATTTTAAAATAATTACGTTCTTATCGTTACTTCCTGAGGAATATCCTGCACAAAAATAGCATGACCACCGACAGTGAATGAATCGACGATGAATCGACCCCTTGTGACAGAAAGTCGATGTAATTTTATCCTCATATTCCTTTCAGTTCTGATGTTCTTTTTCAGATATCATGGTTGATAACGTAGCAACTAATTCGTCAGAAATTACACACGCAAATCGTCATACTGTTGACTGCATTGTGTAACAGCCGGTAATAATTGGCTTGAAATCCGGTACTAAAATTGCAACCATTTATTTGACTAATTATTTACGTCATAAAAGTAGTTGGAGAAAGATAATACGATGTGATAATATAGTTAATGATTATTATCAAGTACAAATGTCAGTGAGCGGTATAATAAGTGTCAAAATTTAATTGATTAAGGACGCTCTGGCGTTTGCAATGGAAATTTTGTCAGAAAGCAAATGCATTCATGGGTTTAGCGTGACGCTTTGACGATGACGTGACCGGATTCTTGTCGCGGATGAAAGTCTCGCCAAGGGTGATCCGACGTTTTAGGAATTGCTATTATCGCTCTACCTCCCTCTATACTTTCCATCGAACGCACGAGACGACGGCGCACAATGTGCTACACAGTCTCGCAAAAAGAGCTCGCAGTATAGCCTTGACTGCACGCGGGGGTTGCTATGGCGATAACCAGGTCCACACATATACATGCCCGCCAATCGCGCGCAACAGCCACCCCCGCGCGAATATAACTTCCCCTGTCTATCCTCCTGTCGACTCCCTCTCTCACAAGCGGCGACGACCAAGAGTGTGACCCCGACCTTTCAGGTGGATGACCTCCGCTGCATCGCGGATGCGCGCGCAACGGCGGACCTCACCTAGACGTGAACCCCCTCTATTTATCGGAGACACCCTTTGGTGCGGACTTTGCTTGAGAACAGGGTCGAGAAGATCCGTTTGTAGATATGTTTAAATTTTGATAGGCTACCGATGCTTTTAGTCAATTGATCTAGAGAATACGTTATACTTAAAGGGAGCAAGAAAAGAAGAAAAAGGGAAAAGAAGGAGAAAAGAAGAAAAAAAGAAGAAAGAAAGAGAGAGAGAGAGAGAGAGAGAGAGAGAGAGAAAGAGAAAGAGAGAAATATGATAGATCAATTCATTAAATCAATCGAGCGTTGCACTTAATATATATTTATAGCTAAAGACAAATGGACTATATTGTAATTAATAAAATAATTTACAAGAATTTTTATAAAATTAAATTGACATATCATAAGAAAATCTGATTTAAAATGCATACAGTTTTATTTTCAATTATGGTCAGCTCAAGCCTAAAGATGCTAAAGGCTAAAATTAAAAAAATTTTACACATAGAGAAAATGTTTCTATAAAAATACTTTTCAGGATTATTAATACTTCGTAAATTATTAAATACACAAATTGTCTTTAATCTTTGAAAATAAACATGTTTCTCAACAGTTAGATATTTAGATTTTCCTTTAGGGTAATGCACCTGTGTTCGTAGTACGAATCGACAGGTGTAGAAAAAAGTTTATTCTCGTTGGGTATCATTGACCCGGTCACTACCCGATTGTATACGTGGTACACTACGCCTATGCGCCAGACGCCGAGGGGTTGCTCACCCCTTCCTGTCTGCACCTTCACATAGAAACGCGGCCGAGGCTTTTGCACGAATAGTACCATTCGAATGTTCGACCCCACACTATCCTCCTCTCTCTTCTTTCTTTCTCTCGTCGTCCTCGATATCTCTCTCTTTTTCTTCTCAGTTGATTTCGCATTACTTAAGGAATTAAAAGTGGAAATTTTCATCATCAACAAAATTATATATTATTTGAATTGTCAGAATAATTCGCTATCAGAAAAATAAAATAGGAATAATTAATTAGGCAAAAAAAATTTTCGTTTCTGTATCGCTTTTAAGCATTTTATATTAGAAAAATGGCGAATTGCTGTATAATCAAAAAAAATAAGAAATAAAAGAGAAAATAAGATGTATTTCATAAAAGAAGCCGTACACTTTCTCATAAAGAATCCCTTATCTTTTCGGTAAGCTAGCCATTGCACATTAACTCCGATGATATTTGACCTATAGTAATAGTAGTTGTTTCAGTGTTAGTAATAAAACTATTTTATCTCTTATTTATTCCTTTAAAATACTATATGAAGAAAATATTAAGAATCTTGAGAAATATTTGATTATGTGCAATCATACAGTAATCAGTTGACAATGTATTTTTCATTACGACATTCATTATGAAATTATATTGAAAGTTATTATTTCTGTAATAGGATATTTTAAATAAAAAAAAATCTTTGATATCCTTCATAGATAAAGAAAAATTCGATGGCAAGAAATACTTGTACATTTTTTTATCTTAGTTGGGAATTCTTTGGAAATCGAATAATAATATAATAACAATAAGGGAGCTATACTCGATGACGAAGGATCGATGAATACATATGCGAATGCATCCATGAAGATGTAGATGGTGAAGCCTGGAGCTAAAGGGAAAAGATGATAGGTTTTTGGAGGGTGTCTGTCTAGACGGATTGTCTGGAATAAGCTATGACCGCGAATCGACGCCTTGTTGTAACGGCAGGAAGAAGCGTAGGATTATATGAGCAATGCGTAGGAAGTATCATTGTATTTATTTGAAAGAATACCTTACGTAGCCCTTAATCACTGTCGACAACTAAGTTTTATAATTTTCTAACCTATTGTTCGTATTATTTTAATTGTTTTATTCGAAAACGTATTTAAAACATTATTTTTCACGTATAAACATAAGCAAGAACTTTGTAAAATTTACCAAAGTATCTTTACATTTACAGTATCTTTTATTGCCAAAGAAAAATATAGCAACATTATAACACAAAATTATGTGAATAAAAAAATATGATAATTTTACTTAGAACTCTTCTTGTAAATTCAATTAAATTCTTTGAAATAAATAACAAATTTACTTTGCATTGCAGTAAAAGTTTTTCATTAAACGGTTAAGAGAGTACATTCGAAAATGGCTACTGCTGGCCAATGCCCCTGAAGCTTAATGACCTCGTGACTGTGTACACCAGCAGCTGGCCAAAGCCCCCGAACATTGTATGTGCACGCGAAACGATCATTGCATGCATCGTTATTTTGTTATCATCAAAATATAGTATCTGATCTGCAAATCTTAATTAAAACTTTTGAACCTTAAAAAACGAAGAAAATTAAGTTCGTATATTATTGATTAAGATATAGAAGATATATAAATAATATTACAATTTAAATATTACAATTTATATATTATACAATTCAATAATATTACCATTTTAGTATTCCTTACAAAAGATTCATTAAAAATTTTAAAATTACGCAAAGAGATTCAATTTATATAAAATTGTAATATTACATTTACTTTTACATATAGTATATATTTTATTTTATTATTAATTATATATTTTTGTTAAATATATTTAATGTGTATTTAATGAATAAAAATAAAAAGTTGACTTCGTGTGAGGCTTGGAAGTAATATTATTTTTTCACATTTTATAATTTTTATAAAGAATAGGAATTCTCTCTCAACATTATAATAATGAATTAAAATTTTTATAAAGTTTTAATTTTTGTAAAATATACCCACTAAGAAATTACCGTTAATTAGACGGCAAATCGATATCAAATTACCAACAAAATTGTCGATTTTATATCATATCGGTGTTTGACATCATCGTTATCATCATCATCATCATCATCATCATCATCATCATCATCATCATCATCATCATCATCATATCATCATCATCATCATTATCATCAATCATTTCTCGCTGGAATGTACTTTTATCAGCCCTTAATTGCTTTAAACAGTTAAATAACATAGAACGTGGCAATGGCATAGTGGCACTGTAGTGCGAGAGAGCGAAAGTTCGCCCTAGTGCCGCCATCCTGTCTGCAGAATTTCGTCCTCTGCCCGGGTACCCTACCGATATTCCCTCTCGTTGCAACAACTTCTTCGCAAGCTGCCTCTATCTTGTCGCGTATATCGAATAAGCGTTGCGCCCGGCTATCAATGTTTGTTAACACGTACTTTAAAGAAAAGAGGATTCAACTCAATAGTTTTATTTGATGATTTTATTTATCAAATAAAACTATTGAGTTGAATCCTCTTTTCTTCTAAAGTGGATAAAATTTTTAGAAATATAATAACTTATAAAAGCTATAAATATATTCGACTGAATAATAGATCCATTATTCATGTTACTTCTTTTCATAAGTAGATAATTTAAAGTCTTCAGAAAAATTATCGCTAGTTACTTTATCAAAGCACTATCACGATACAAATAAGCTTTTAAAAGTTTAGTCCAAAGATCCTTAAAAAAAAATGTTGAAGGAAGCTCATTTCAAAGGGTTAATGGGTCTTCCAGGTTGGCAACCGCCCTGTCTGCGAACTCGCGGTCCTTTTTGCTCATGCTAGTCGGGCAACAGGGAGTTATGGCTACGGAAGAGCGAGAGGAAAGTTTGCCCCAGTACGTTGCACCCTCCTTCTCTCTCCGTTCCTCACCGCGAGCTCTCATGATCCGGGGAGCTTTGCCACCCCTCGACGACGCCAACCCCTTGGTCCTCTAGATCTCCAGGTTCCCTTCCGCCACCGAATGTCGTCTCTCCGAGGCGTCAGCTTCCTCTCGTCCTACCTCCCGCCCGTCCTGCCCGGCGCGGCGTCCCGGTATTCCCGTATTCCCGTTTCGCCGCCCCCGAGTCCGCGCTGCATCGCCGACGAATCAATACCAGCAGACATCCTAACTCACTGGAGGTCAATGCCTCGTTCCCGTGAGCGCCGACGACCTCAACCTCCTACCTTCCCTACCCTACAACCTCCTTCCAGAAGCCAGACGAGGGCTCTCGGCCGCGTGGGGAGACGACTTCCACGAAGCCTCTGTCGGACCCGATTGTACAAGCGAGACGACGCGACGAGACTACGGTCGATGACAAATATCGAGTGCATCGCTAATCTTCTGTTAATCTTTTCGAACGATTGAGCTTTTTAAAATCAAATGAAGGAAATGTTCATTACATATTTTGGAATCGTGCAAATATTTAACAGATTTTCTTAATCTTTTTTTTTTCAACTATATATATCTAAATATCTAAATATATATCTCTTCTTACGAATTGATTTAATCGTGATTCATTAATTGTTGCATTATAATTTAGAGCGATTTCTTTATACGGAAGAAACAAACATGAGAACATATGATGCGATGTGAATACAAGCTCCGCGAAGGGAAATTATTCTCTAGAATGCAATGACGCGCGAGACTAAAACAAAGATAATGAAATTCAAAAGCTTGCTTTCGCATTCGTCTTCATACTCGACAAACCCCGCCTTCATTTCTTCGGTGGGGAAAGTCGTGTGGCTATAGCCAAAAGATGCAAAGATACGTAGGTATGCAATTGCGCACAAGCACCCCATTTGATCACGCATTTCCTTCGCTTTTAATGGCTCCTGCTTATTCACATACAGAAAAGGATATATTTTTGTTTTTAAAAATTCACATTTTATTGTAAATAATTTCTATCGATGTGGACAGATATTTGGTATAAATGATGATTTTATATGCTTAATCGAAAACATCTGGGGAGACATGGTATTTGCTCTAGACCTAGAGGAAAACATTATCGCACGGATACACGTAAAATTAGACGGTGCGTTCAACTCTCTTGCAGCCGTGCCAAGAATCGCGATGGCTCTTCTTGGTGATCAGTGGATGCTGCGGCACTACACTGCGGCATTCGTGATGGCACCAATGCCCTTGTTCCAAAATGAAATCAGCCTCTATCGTAAACGTTGTCGACGAATGTATTTCCGCATTGGCGCCGCATAAATCATAACTCATTAATAATACACGCAAAACGATGTTGCGATAGAAAAATTAAACATTTGATTCTCACATTCTTAGATCCATGGCATACAAAAAAACTCAAACAGCAAAACGTAAGCAGTAAACGAATTGGTCATTTACGGCCGTAAGATCATGATGTAAGCAATAGTAAATTCAGTATGTTTCCTACTCATGTTTTACTTAAACTTTTTTATATCATAGCTCTTAAGGATATAGTACATAAAAAAATTTAAATAATAAGATGTAATTAATAAGCATATCCACATTTTGGATTTGCTACTGATACTTATGTGTTATTACATTATGTTCTGTACTGTGATTGACCGATTTGTTTAATTACTACTTATCTGTCTTACTGCTTTATATTTCTTTTTGAGTGTCATAGCTTTCAAACTCACGGTTTATAAATCCATTTTTGTGCGGTCCACTTTGAAACTGTAAATTTTCAATCAATCTATTGTAAATTTTTTATATTTCAATATTTGAGATTAAAATGAAACTTGAAAATCGTAACAAAATAGAATTGAAGTTTCTTAAAAAAATATTGTGAAGTTTCTTAAAAATGATATTAGATCGATCAGCATATTAAAAAAAAATGTTTTATGGCCCACAAGTTTCTATAATAATTATTAAATCAACTTTTTAAATTTTGCGGATTCTTTGAATGTTTTGATTATTAAATTTTTTGATCATCATTTTCAGTAGATTATACTACAATTTTTGCTTTTGCAAAAGTTGATCAGACGTAAAGAAAGAGAGATCGGCGAAGAAGACAAACACGCCAAGGGTGTTGTCCTCATGAACAAAGACAGCGTGAGCAAAGTTAAACTGCGGTATCTAGCCAGCCAGGTCGTGCACCCTTGGAGGAATCTCACTGTTTGCGTCTCCGACGTAGATACTCGGACAGTAGAAAGCGCGACCACAAAAATGTTTGAACGATAAGACGGCCGACTCCTTGATACAATACTCTATATAATTCTATAACCAAACATGAAATGTGCTTCTCTCTCATAACATTTATCATCGATTAAAAACTAACGCAAGGTCACAATTTAATTAAATTGTAATTAAATAATCTTAATGAAAAAAAACATTAATTTAACACAGAAAATAAATTAATAAGATTATACATAATGTTACAAAATATGATAATTGACCAAATATAGTTTGTACTTATTTATTTATCCAGTTTTTATTTATTTTGTATTTGTGCGTATAAAATGAAAATTCAAATTATTTTCCACAAGAGGAATCGATAAATTATTATTTTGATTCAATAAAGAACAGATTAAAAATATTGATATTGAGGATAACAGTGCGATAATTAGAACACAAAAGACTTCCAAAGAATATATATATATATATATATATATATATATATATATATTTACTTTATAATTATATTTAAAAAATATGTTTTGGCTTTATTCAAGCCATATTCAATGATATATAACAATTATTTCCGCATTTTTTCGTTTATTATTTTTATTGCACCAAGGATCCTTGAATACTCCACGTGTTTTAAAGACCCTCTTAGACATCACGCTCGATAAAAGAAAACGTACGACGAAATAGTTAGGCGAAAACACGAAACGCATCAACGACGCGAGATGCATCGTCCTCCAGGGTGACGTTCCAGAAATAACTCAGGACATCGCAGTCCAATCGTGGTTGCTTTCGTTCATCAGTTCAAGGTTAAAAGCGCGTCGCCATCGCGTAGTGGCTGCAACTTCCATGGACCGAAATACATCCCCCCCCTCCCTTACTGATATATATAAATACACTTACAAGAAAAAAACCAAAAGAAAAGATACTGACGTGTGCCGATAACCTTCTTTCACAAGCGACAACGTGCGATGGCGACATATACAGGAAACCGAATAGTAGTCGAAACACAAGCTCAAAGAGAAGATCTTTCACCCAATGCTATGCATTATGGCATAAATTTTATATTTATGATGTCTATGCAACAATTTAAAAATATGTTTTGACATATCTTTAAAAAGGACTTTGTATCGCAAATAAAATGTATCATGTTTCAAAAATATGATATTGGAACTTGTAAATCAGTCAATTACAAAGTTCTCAGAATTTATGATATATAGTACGAAGCAAAGTATTCACGAGATTCGGTATCATTGAAATAAATTTTAAATTTTGTATTATGTCTAAACTTTATACAAAATATTTCTGAGAGTCTGCAAAATTTTTAAGAGCTGTTTTAACAGCCTGTGTAGGATAATCAAAATACGAATTGTACTGTGCATTGAGCATTATAAGCTCAATTGAAATGCATGAACATGTTGCCTGTGAAAACGAATTAAACATGCCGTGATCGACGGGCGCGATGGTCAATGAGGTTATCCACAATAGATGCGTTGACCTTTACAATGGATACACCCTGTGGCGTGTCGATGACACTGTGTTCTATAAAGATATCCTGAAAAGGTGTATATATATATATATATATATATATATATATATATATATATATATATATATATATACACA
>Ga0157363_1005184_pt1 | contig 12125 bp, 15 predicted proteins | sample AttsexASBM1_FD_111477 | JGI IMG/M metagenome (GOLD analysis project Ga0157363, IMG submission 111477) | Fungus gardens microbial communities from leaf cutter ant in Ribeirão Preto, State of São Paulo, Brazil - Atta sexdens ASBM1 | ecosystem: Host-associated > Fungi > Mycelium > Unclassified ...
GTGATTGTGTGACCATGATTGTGACAGTTTGTAACATCATGCTTAGTTCTTAACTCTAAGTCCAAAATATGAAAAAAAATGAAAAAAAATAAAAATGAGAGAAGAAATGAGAAAAAACAAAGTTGATTGTTTTTGAATTTGGTATCTGCAAGTTCCCATCCAATGAGTCTCTGTTATCTAGCAATATTCCTAGTTCCTGACTATCTAGCAGCATCATTCTATAGCTAAGTTACTAATATTCTATCTGATATTCTATTTAATGTTCTGCTTAATTAGAATGAACTTTCTAGTACTTAAAGTAATATTCACCTCTGGGAAACTCCATCCAGTTTTCTTAGGATTTCTCTAGAGATAAGTTGTTATACTTAGTCATTTAGCCAATATAACTTAGAATTTCTCTAAAGAATCACAAACTTTATACAAATATTATGAACTTAGTTACCCTAACAGAATGTGGAAGTTAGAACAATCTTTAGCTTCAACTTATATACTGTATCTCTACTAGTTGTACTAGTTATATATTTTGGAAGAGTTATTTAGGAAACTTTGGAGGTCAAGTTTACTAGAAGGTAGTAAGATATATTATCACCAACATTGGATAAGAGTGTTAGTTTTGGTTAATTTTCAGAATAAGTATAACTACCAGTTTATATACTAAGTACTTTATCTGAGATAGTTATCTAGAAAATAGAAACTGTAAGCAAGTTATTCTAATCTTGGATAGTTCTCATATATAAGTATGAAAATCCATAAAGTTGTTGAGAAGTCTAGCAAAGATGTCTAAGAAGTAATTAATATAGAATGGAGAAGGTTGATCTATACTGGATAAAAGAACTAGCATTATCCATAGTTGGGATAGATGTAGCTAGATTAGGATATAACAAAATACTATGATCCAGATTATATTGAAACAGATCTCTAGTATTTATTGAAGATCTTAAGAAAGACAGTCTTAATACATAGTATTTATTTAATTAAAATTGTACAACTGAGTATAACTACTACTAAGTTATAGCAATATTAGTGAGGATTACAAGAAAACTTGACAAGAAATTCCATTAGATTGAGCTACTACTTATATATAATCTATGTGCAGTACTTTGACTCTTACTCGAAAGTCTATGATGTAATATTATATAACTATAGTTATATATATTTTTATATGTCCTTATGATATCATATCAATGTGACTTCATTATTTAGTTATTTATCTCATTAAGTATTTATAAAACCTTTAGCTTTATCACTTTTGTTGTAATAATAAGATATGCTCTCATAAGAATCATATAAGAAGACTAATATCAGATTTTATTCCATTCTCAAACTCTAGTTCTACTTCCAACTTTTCTATACTCTACTCCATTGAGTCTTTTTGCTTTTTCCATATTGTTATAATTCTAAGCTTAGCTTAGATTGCAACCTAGACAAAGACTTAAGTAAGAGAGAAGAGAAATAATAAAATAAAGTATAAGGATGCAGAACTGCATTTATAACTATATATACCTATTGACTATAAGAAACAGGAAAAGTATCCTTGGGAAAACAATAAGAAGTCAGAAGAAGATAATAAGAAAACCTAGCTACTATATAAGCTGATAAATAATAATAAAGAAGCAAATCATGAAGTAATAATAATTATAACATATATCTAATTTCTGTGACTCTTTTGATAGCTAAGCCTACCATAGTTTCCATTCTTAACCTTCTGATTCTTTTCTTTATGCTAAGTAGTTTCTAGTTATTGTAGTAATTATCTATCAAATTTTATATAAGTACTGATTTAGTATCTTAGAATTCACAGTAGATATATATAGAGTAGTAGATGTCTCTAGAAACCTTATTATATATTTGAAACACTCTCTGTATTTTTACTCAAGATGCTCTACTAGATTACAAGAAAACTCAACAAGAAGCTTTTACTATATTCACATTTTATATACAAGTGCTATAAGGAGACTAGCTCTTTCACACTCTCAGTATCCCTTTTTAAAGCCCAAAAAACTCTATTTTCCATTGCCAAACTCTACCAAAATCTATAACAAAACTCTATACTTAAACTCTATTTCTTATATTAGATTGTATGCTTACTATTTTCTCTTTTTCCTAACTCCAAAGCACACTATTGTTAAAATATAAGTATTGGCCTCTTATAAATAAGTATTCTAGATAGTTCTATTATTTGATGTTTCCAGTTATGTTAGTGCAATCATTTCATTTTCATGATTATATTGTTATAATATTATATACTAATCTAGCCTTATCCAATCTTTTTCTAAGCAATGCTTATACTGGTTCACACTTTTCAATCTCATCTAGTATAGATAAATACTCTTACTGAAATTAGCCTAAAAGCTGCTATAAAAGCTGTCAGCTTCTATCAAGTAGTAATGGTAATAGCTTATATAGACTATCATATTTTTTATATATAAACTTATGTGTTTGAGAATTAGACCTCAAGACTTAACAACATAAATTATCTTTACTATCAATCATCATTGATATTATTGATATCCTATATCATTATCTTCAGTTCAAATTCTAAATCACTTCTAATCTCTAGGAGTTTATCTAAGGTTTAGATATTACAAATAAGTGAGTTGTTTATTTTATGATAATACTATAGATATACATTAGGATAGTGTCAGAGTTGAAAGCAATGGACTTTATTTATTTTCATTTTCTTTCTTATTTTTATTTTAGAATCTAGAATTAGAAGTTAGTGTAATATTATATATAACAGTAATATATTGTCACACAATGTGACTCAGTGTCACAAATCAGTCACATATCACATGACATGGTTACTGTCACTATTACATAGAATATTGTAGAAAGTTCTAGAAATAATAATATTATCCTATATATTAATAGTATATAGTATATATGTTCCTTTAGGGTAGGCTAGGTTAGTGTAGTATGGACCATGAGTCAAGTGTATATAAGGTGGACATTTTGTAACTGAGACTCTATTGAGTTCTCTTATATTACTTAATATAAGAGTTATCTTTTAATCTTATTTAGAGTTTTGAGTTATAATAGATAGAGTAAAACTGTTATATACCAAGTCTAACCCACAAATAGCCTGTCTTCTACAGCAGTATTTTATATTTACCTATCTGTTGAAGCTGTTCTCTATAATGATGTTATTTACTTCTACAAACTTTATGAGTACTTGATCTTACACTGTAGAGTTTACTTCTTTCCAACTCTTAAGACTTCTTTGAAGGTATTAACAACAAGATATTATACTCCTAGATAATGTCTTGGGTCCTCTTGAGAAAACACTAGCTTGAGAGATGGTGTGATAGCTATTAATCAAACCAGATCTTGGGAAGATAGGGTTTCTAGAAATAAGAAAAACTATTTGCAAATGACTAACTATGATATATAACTATTTGTAAGAGTACTCTACATAGTTATGAACATTTGGGTAGTCAGATATAGTAGAAATATATTAGATTAGAGATAGCTAGAGTCCAGAATGGTTGTATGAGTAGGGATAACTATGGAAATAGTAAAGAAAGAATGGAAAGAGTACCCACAAGTAGGAATTGATCATTGAGTTGATTTTAGGTTGCAAATAAAAAGATAGCCATGTGTTTGCAAAATCTCAGAGAGCTTCCTTATAGTTTTAGTCTTTATTCTTTAGTTTTATTCACTGTATTTTTAGACTAATATATAAGCCATGAGTAAAGAGGAGTAAGATAGAAGATTTCTATCCAAATTTTCCCACTTAAGAGCAGTTTAACTTCTATTCTATCAAGTGAGCATTATTAGTACTTATTATTACTTTTAGACAAGTTTTGGAGATTTCTAGCAGTTTGAGAAAGGCTGGTGAGATAAGCATCAGTTGGTATCTTCAATTATAAGGTTTAATTTGGAAAGTGCCTTTAGAGTGCATCACCTAAGATGAATAGTATTGTTGAAAGCTCTTAAGGAGCTTTGCAATTTATTTACCAGATTTTCCAAAGGAACTTGTTACATAGTGTGTTATAACTTTAGAACCTTAGAGTGGATTCAAAGATCAAACTCTTGTATTAGAGAAGACACAAGAGAACTCAATAAAGAGCTCTTTACAAACTAGTCTATCTTATATACTTATACAGATGGTCTGTGCTAGCTACTGTGCACCCTACCCTAAATGACCATGTGCAAAGTGTGAGGCCAATATATAGTGTCTATGTTATATGATATCATTTGTTTCAGAACCTTCTATGTTCTTCTCTCAAGTCTTGTGATCAATGTTGTGATCATACTATCAGATGTGACTGATCATCTCCAATCCTAGCCCCAGAGTTCTAAAAATAGAAAAATGAAAATAAATAAAAACAAAAATAAAAATGAGAGAAAAAATAAAAAGAAATTGAGTCCACTTTTTGTTATCTTGACATTACCCCCCTTTTAAGGTTTCTCCTCTGGAGAAACTGTTTTCCACCTTCACCAATTCCTCTCTAACTTCTTCAGGTATTCCTCCTCAAATTTTCCATCATCTCATTCATACAACATTCTTACTGTAAACTTTTCTAGTAACTCTCCCCTTCTGAAATCTCTTTCCTCTGCCATATCTATCTTCTCTTGCCTTCTTACTTCTACATTCATTCATTCTTCAAATTCCTCTACTGCTTCTCTTGCATTTTCTAAGTCCTCCTTCCTTTATATATCATTCTTTGCTATAAACCTCTTCCATCACATTAAGTACTTCTCTATTCATCTTATTTTTCTTTTATTTAGTATTTTCTCTACCTTCTACTCTTTGACTCCTTTTACCTCTATTGGTTTTCCTTTTTCTTTTTTCTGTCCCTCTACTTGCTCCTTGTATCATACTATCTGACTGACATTTACAACCAGATGGATCCTCATCGAGGTTGGCAGTCGTAATTTGACCACATTGGTAGATATCACCTCCTCAATTTTATATGGACCTATGTATCAATCCACTAGTTTCCTTGCTGGCCTTTCTTTGAACACCAAATCTTTGGTACTCAACATGACTTTATCTCCCTTCTTCCAATTTTCTGTCTTTTTTCTTCCTTTGTCTGCTTGCCTCTTCATGTTCTTCTGTGCTTTCTTCAATGCTGCCCCTGCTTCCTCATGTACTTTCTTTATTCTCTCTACAAGTTCTATTGCACTCTCTACCTTCCCCTTTTTTTATATATCATCTCCCATTCTTAATTCTCTTTTGTAATTTACCATGAAAGGCAACACTTTAGTTGCTGTATGAACCTTGTTATTCACCACAAACTCTGCTGATGCTAACCACTCCAGCCCATCCTTCTGCCTGTGATCTACAAAGAATCTCAAATACTGCTCCAACTTTTGATTCATATGTTCTGTCTGCCCATCTATTTGTGGGTAGAATGCTGTCGACAACTTTGTTTCTATTCCTAGCATCCTATTTAACTTCTTTATCAACTCTACTGCGAATTGAGGTCCCCTATCTGACACTATGCTTTTCAGCAATTCATGCAACTTCTACATGTTATCCCTGAACAATCTTGCTAATCCTTCTACTGATGTTCTCTCTGTTGTTGCTACAAAATGTGCTATTTTAGACAACCTATCACAGACCACTAGGATAGCATCTTTCCCAGCTACTACCAGTAACTTTGTAATGAAGTCTACTGTTAGATACATCTATAGCTTCTCTGGTACTCCACTTAGCTTCAACTTCCCTGCTACTTCTTCTGTCTTATTCTTTATCCTCTGACACAGGTCACATCCTTCCACATATCTCCTTATATCTCTCATTACTCCTGGCCACCAATAATTTCTCATGACTAGCTCTACTGTTTTCCATCGTCCTCCATGTCCTGCTGCTGGCATATCATGATGTAATCAGATTATCTCTGCCTTTAACTTCTCATCCTTCAGTACATACACCTTTCCTTCCTTCAACACTAAATTCTCTTTTATCTGCCACTCATTCCCTCATAGTTCCTTCACTTTTGCTTTCTTTATCTCCTTTACTACTCTAACTACATCTTTGTCTTTACTTCTAGCTTTTTTTATCTTTTCTAGTATATCTACTTCTAGTCCTTCTATTATTACTTCTTGTAAATTACAAATCCAATTGTCTTTAATAAGTACTTGGTTCTCATTGTCTTTATCTACACCTACTTTCCAGTCTGGTCTTCTACTTAGTCCATCTACCTTTTCCATCTTTACTCCTAGGACATGCTTCAAAGTAAAATCAAATCTAGACAAATACAAGGCCCATTGAGCTTATCTTCGATTTAATTTCTGCACTTTCATGAAATATTCCAATTTTTGTGATCTGTCCAGATCTCAAACTTAGATTGCACTCCTTCTAACAAGTGTCTCCAACTCTCCAACTCCCAGATAATTGCTAGCATTTTCTTATCATGAATCTCGTAATTTCTCTCTGTCTCATTTAAAGATTTTGAGAGGAATGCTACTGGCTTCCACAATCCATCTTCTCCTTCTATCAACAACATGCCTTCCATTGCATAATCTGAAGTATCTACTTCCATCCTTATTTTTTTGTCTAAATCTAGCGCTGCTAACACTGGTTCTTGCATAAACCTTTTCTTTAGCTCAAATGCTCTCTCCTGCTTTTCTGTCCACTCCCACTTCCTATCCTTTTTTACCATGTCATGTAACGGTCTTGCTATAGATGCAAAGCTCTGTATAAATTGGTGATAGTAATTTGCCAATTCTAGAAACTTTTGGACATCTTTGATACATTTCAGTGTTGGCCACTCCAGTACTCCCTTTACTTTCTCTTTCTCTATCTGAATTCCTTTTAGTCCTATTACCACTCCCAAAAACCCTACCTCTCTAACCTTCTACTTATATTTCTCTGGTTTTACATAGAGATCATTTTCCTCTAACCTCCTAATTACCTCTGCCACTATCTCGTCATACCCCTCTTCAGTTTCTGTTTCCACTATAATATCATTGATGAATACAGCCACCTTTCCTGTATTAATCAAATCTCTTAGCAACTCATTCATCATTGCTTGGAATGTTGCTAGTGAGTTGGTCAACCCAAAGAACATTACTATAGATTCAAAGGACCCTTCTGGTGTGGTGAATGCTGCCTTCCACTCATCTCCCTTCTTAATCCTTACATTGTTGTAACCCTATCTAAGGTCCATCTTTATAAAGACCTTCTTTGTCCCAATATTTTCCAAAACATCCAATATTAATGGAAGTGGATAATTGTTCTTTATTGTTCACTTATTCAAATACCTGTAATCTTGCACCATCCGTTTCTTTCCATCCTTCTTTCCTATAAAGAACATCAGCACCATTTGTGGTGACTTTGACAGCCAGATATATTCCTTCCTCAGCTGCTCCCAAATAAACTTCCTTACCTCCTCTCTTTCTTCTCTTAACAACAGATATACTTTTCCCTTCCTCAGCACAAACCTCTCTTTTACTTCTATCACATGGTCCCATACTTTTCTAGTCAGTATTCTTTCCAACTGTTTCTTTCCAAATACCTTTATCTATAGGTGAAACTTTTCAGGCACCATCTTTTTGGCTTCTGCCTCCAATTTTGTTGCTTCCTCTTCTTTGTCCCAAATTTCCCACTTCTCTGCTACTTTCTTAACTTCTACCATCTTTCCTTTCTTCTGCCTTTTCCTCTTCTCCTATTCCTTCCACTTCTTCCCTGCTTCTTCCTTTGCTTCCTCTTCCTTCTGTTTCTCCCAACCTGACTTTCTCTGAACTAGCCTCTACTGCTTACTACATTCCTCTGGACATCTTATCATCTTTACCTCTTCTGTTCTCCAATCTATATCTGGATTGTGGCATGCTAGCCACGGCATTCCCAAAATCACCATCTGTCCTCCTATTACACTGATCTCTGTTCTTTTCCTGTGTCCCTAATAATATATATTAACCTCTACTGTATTTTCTATTGGTCCCTCTTTATTGAGTGATCCATTTACATTTCTCACATTCATTGGCCTTTCCAACTTCTTTAACTTAAAACCTTGCTTTTTTGCAAACTCTGAGTTCATAACCAGCCTAGTTGCTCCACTGTCCAACAATGCTTTTACCATAATCCTCTCCTGCATGTCTATTCTCTCCAATCCTATCTTTACCATTACTTCTCTTAATGGTTTTCCTTCTACTTTTCTCACTTCTTTCTTAGTTCTCTCTGGTTTGGATGTACCAGCATTTATTTCTATAGCTAATACATTAAACTTGTTATAAGAATCTAGTTGAGGGATTCTAGATTCTCCACCTCTTTTAAATTGTCCAAATGTTCAATATTTCCCTCGATTCTTTCTCCTCCATATTCTAATCTCCTTCCTTCTACCACTCTTTCTCTTCCCCAATTTCTGCAATGTTGGGCCATGTGCCCAAAACCCCTACAAGCATAACAATTCCTTCATTTATCCACCTCCATCATATAAGGGTCCCTTCTAGGAGCCCCCATCCCCTGTCCTGACCCCCTCAATACTACTGCATTTGTTCTTTCCACCTTTTTCATTGGAGCAGGCCCTGTTGTCACCTGCTGAGAAGGCATTTACCTCCTCTGCCACACTAATGGTCATGGTATTATTTGTTTTTGCTTCTGCTTCAGAGCTCCTCCTTCCAGTTTCTTCTTTTCTCTCAATCTTTCTTCTTTCCTCCTGCTCTCTCTCCAATTCCTATCAAGGGCCATTGCCCTCCTGTACCATTGTTCAATTGAGCCTGGTTGATTTTCTGCCTCTATCAATTTCCTTCTAATTGCCCTATTCATTCCTTTCTTAAACTTCTCCACCAAGAATCTCCCTTCATATCCACTACCTCTTGCCACCCTCTTAAACTCTTGCACAAACTCTTCCATTGTCCTCCCTCCTTACTCCAACTTTCTCAATTCTGCTGCTTTCACTGATTCTTCTTCTCCTCCTCCAAATTTCTTCTTCAATTCAGTTAAAAATTCCCCTGCTGACCCATATTCTACTTCTCCTACCTTCAGATCTTCCAATTATATTCCTTCCACACATCTACTGATCCTCTTTGTACATATGAGAGAATCCATTGGACTTGTTCTTTTACTGTAGCTTCTTTTATCTTCATTTTCAAATATAATCTGCATGTGGTAACAAATCCTCCTACTCTCTCTACTTCCCTATTAAAAATTGATGGCTTAGCTACCTCCATTTGAGGTCTCATGTTAGACCCCGTTGCTCTTCTTTCTGCTTCTGCCCCTGCTGCAAGCAGGGCTTATATCTGTACCTGCATTGCTGCCAACTACTCTTGTTGCTGCCAGATTATTTCATGCAAATTGATTTGACTCATGTTGTGGTAGGCAGGGGATGAGTCAATAGGTGGTGGTGATGGTAGTGAGGATGTGTATAGGGGAAGTGCAGAACCTATGCTAGTTTCACTCTCTGACTCATATTCTGAAGATGAAGAAATCTCGGTAGGTGATAGCAGGTACTCTTCTTGTCTTGCCTATACCATCTACTGACTACTTTGTCTACTGATTACTACCCTAAAGCAAACGTAAACTACTTTGTCCTAAGAAGGATGTTCTACTCTAAACAGCTATTTTAAGAACAAACTGCTGTTTCTCTGTGTAGACAGATCACAAGTGGATCCTGTAGCACAAGAGTTATAGGTGAAGAAAGGTATTTAACACATTCACAAAAGGTAATATGTCTACCATGCACCAGTGGGCTTTGATGCAGACAAACGGTTAGGCTTCTCCTGCCTAACTAGTATACCTCTTGAGCCTAGGGTCTGGCTGTGTTCTTCTTGACTAAAGGGTGGTGTTGCTCTTTGGTCAAGGATGGTAGGAGAGTAAGATAAAAGAAGGTCCTGTGTTGGATGGTCTTTGAAATGGGAAATCGAGTTCTAATGTTATGACCTTAGAACTTTAGAGTGGATTCAAAGGTCAAACTCTTGTATTAAAGAAAACATAAGAGAACTCAATAAAGAGCTCTTTACAAACTAGTCTACCTTATATACTTATACAGATGATCTGTGCTAGTTACTGTGCACCCTACCCTAAATGACCATGTGCAAAGTGTGAGGCCAATATGTGGTGTCCATGTTATATGACGTCATTTGTTCCAGAACCTTCTACATTCTTCTCTCAAGTCTTGTGATCAATGTTGTGATCATACTATCTGATGTGACTGATGTGACTGATCACCTCCAATCCTAGCCCCAGTGTTCTAAAAATAAAAAGAAATTGAGTCCACTTTTTATCATTTTGACATAGTGTAAGATTTACTATTCTTTAATATATAATTAAGGGCTAGTGTTGTATAGTTCTTGTTGCATCCTAATATAACCTCTTTTCTGCTTGATTTCTATCATGTTACAACTCAAAGACCTTAAAGTGGGTCAATAAATAAAATCTTATATTAGGATTAACTCAAGAGAACTTAATAGAGAACTCTGTACAAGATTGTCTATCTTATATACTAAACTACCATGGTTCATGCTACTACTTCTCTAACCTACCATAAATGACCATATGTTCTCCTTAAGATCAACATATATTGCATATGTTGTATAACATCATCTTTCTAGAACCTTTTATGTTCTTTCCTATAACCTTATAACTTATGATTGTTACTATGACCATGTTATCTGATGTGACTGATGTGTGATAGTATGATCATGATATCATTTTAACTCTCACCCTAGATCCAAATAAAGAAAATAAAAGAAAAAAGAAATTAACTCAAGAAACTAGTATTCAAGCTTTGCATATCTGACATATCACTAGAGTTATGAGAATCTTCATTAATAGGAACTTTGTCAAAAAACACCTGTAATCTCTCAAAGCCTATACTGGTCTATAATGTTGATGGCACTCTAAATAAAGATGGTCAGATATCTGTAATAGTAGATGTAATCTTGCACTACTAGTTATACTTTGAGCAGGTCCTGCTTACTATGTCTAGTCTAAGTAAGCAAGATCTCATCTTTGGTTTCACATGACTCAAAAATCACAATTCCAAGGTAAACAGGTAGAAAAGAGAAGTGATCATAACACATTGTTCTATATACTGTACCAGTTGTCAAGATATCTGTAAGACTATAAGGGGACTGGCTCTTTCAAAACTTTTCTCTTCTGTATTTTCTAGCTAATCTATGTTCCATAATCTGTTTCCTTGTCTGTACCTATCTGCTTATCCACTTTCTCATACTCTAGACCTCTTTAAGCTGCATATAAATATCTCTAACCATCTGAATATGTTATCTAACTCCTCTTTCCAGTATTCTCTTGCTCTTCTACAATACTCTATAGTTTTTTGAAGTTTGCTAGTATCATCTGCTCATCTACTTTTCCATGCTCTGGAAGTACTTGCTAAGTATTCTGGCTCTCTTCCAATTTGGTCTCTCTATTCTAAACTGTTTCTGATTACTTAATTTCCTAATTATATAAACAGAATTATAACACATTAGAATAGACTCATTATTATATAGAGTAATTGTTATCTTCAAGAATTCCTATTCTGTTCTCTTAGGATTTCCTGGAGATGAGTGTATAGTTTAGTATTTCTTGGACAATAAACTTAAGATTCTCTAGAGGTTTGAAGTGCTTGCTTTTCTACCTAGTTGCTCTAAAAAAGACTAAGAAATGTTGGGAGCATGTCCTCAATATATGTAGGACTAGTCTATTCTCTGCTTTAGTAGATGACTTGAAAGTCCTATCTCAAACTCTACAGACCTCTACCAAGTACTAAGAAGAGCTAAGTAATTGTTTTACCTGATCCAGTGATGTTCTGAGCTTTTAGCTCTTGATCTCTAAGTAGTAGCCACTTCCTCCTAGTATCTTTCAGAAGCCTTTTGTTATAATCAGGTTAAAGGAATATCCTCTTAGTCTCTCTGGATATTCAGCATTTGGAATCAGTGTTTACTAAAGAAGACTTTAATATCCTTCCAGACCACTACAAGTAAAATCATACTATCAAATTAGTTTTTAGAGCTGAGTCTAAGATATCTAAGGTATATCTTTTATCTTTTACAGAGTAGATAGAGTTTGATATCTTGATTGTTAAAAATCTCCACATAGAACAGATACATGTTATGGGTATGCGGACACTAACAATTTTTATTTTTCTTTTATTTCATTTTCTTTTATTTTTTCTGATTTTACTTTTCTTTTTCTTTACTTTATTTTCTTGAAAAGACAATGAAGAAGGCAC
>Ga0157363_1005185_pt1 | contig 12124 bp, 5 predicted proteins | sample AttsexASBM1_FD_111477 | JGI IMG/M metagenome (GOLD analysis project Ga0157363, IMG submission 111477) | Fungus gardens microbial communities from leaf cutter ant in Ribeirão Preto, State of São Paulo, Brazil - Atta sexdens ASBM1 | ecosystem: Host-associated > Fungi > Mycelium > Unclassified ...
CAATATAAAAATATCTGTATATACCTGCATGTATTATATATTAAAAAACAAGTTTCTAGTAAAATGCTAGAAATATGAGCTAAAATTGTTGCTATTCGAGATTTGATAATAACATAACAAATTAACAATGTATTATCAGCATATTTTTTCACTCACCGTTTAATTTACTAACTCTGTTTTTTTTAATTCATCTTTCTGTAAGTTCTTTATTTTTTGAATATAAAATACATTAAACTCAATCTTTCTTTTCAAAATAAAATTATCTGAATTTGTCATAAATAATTATTTTATATCGACGATGATTTTGTTTTTTAAGGAAAGAATATATATATAAGTTAAGATATATATTTTACAAAGTTAATTCTCTCTTTTTCGAAACACTTTGTATGATACGAAGACATAATTTTAAATACAGTCATAACATTGGTTTCAATGATATTTTATCTGAGGAGTAAATGTAATAACTGAGATGTTCGACCTTTTTCGATAAGCGAAGCATGGTGATTAAAGCTAGTATGAGGCGCAGATAATTATATCGAGCTCTTTGGCGAGTTTGTTATATAATTAAAAATACGTAATTTTACGACTTGCACGCGACAGTCACAGTTAGATTAATTTAAACGCTATTAAGTCATGCTATAACTGGCCTTATGAGAGCTTTAATTGTCATCGCGCGCAAAGCTCATTCTATAACAATTGTAAGCGTAATTGTAAGCGTAGTTGTAAGAATTGATCAATTACAGTTAAATATGAAGAGAATATTTAGCTGTGATTGATTGATAATTCTTACAACTACATTTACATAATTGTAGAATAAGGGTAACATTTATATACCATTGTTTTACAGTTATGGAATATCATACGATTTACGAATATACATATATATATCTGTATTTATAAATAATAAATAAATAGATACACACACACACACACACACACACATACACACACACACACACACACAAAGTAATTAGTGAAATTGTTTATTTATTTATTTTAATTAAGAATTTTTTTATGATAATAAAATGTACTAAATATTAAAACTTAATCGAGGTACAATTAAAACGACTCGTTAACGACAAAATTATCAATTTATAATAATCACGACACGCGCGAAATCGCTATGGTTTACGTGCACGCAAAGAAGAGAGAGAAACAAGAAATGTGCTTGCGTAATTACTCATCTTACGGACTTAATGAATCAGTAAATGAATGAATGGATATTGCGTGGGTGCGAGAGAGTACTTAGAACGCTCAACGAGGGAAAGATTTATCTCGTTATCCACAATCAAATACAAGCTTATGTTCTATCGATGTCGACAGTCGAGATTGTCGACCTCTTATCATCAAATATAGTACGCGATCTTGTTGCGAATGGGTAGTATGCAAACTTTGAAACTGAATTTGATCTTTTTTTTTTCTGAATCATTTATTACGATTTTCAAGATGAGATTTCGCTCCGAATTCGAATACACCTTTCTCTCCGACTATATTTCCGATCGTGCAAATTTTTTTTTCCCTTTTTTGCTTATTCAATCCGACACGATAATGCTCTCGCAAGAATGGAGGAGGGGGGGAAGGGGGAGATCTACCACCCGCGCATTCCTGCAATGTCACCGGCGTTGATGATCTCTCGCTATCCTCGTCTGTGATTTCAGTCGGCCGGACACGATGGCATCTGGTGGTTAAAAATATTTCTTCCGTGGACGTGCCGCAGGCGCGCGCGCTTTTTGTTCGGTCTCCTCGACAGTCGGGGCTATAGTCGCGAATCTGTACGCTTCGCGAAGTAATTATGCCGGGCGGGAAGTCTAGGGCCAGAAATACTTCGCGTACCGAGGGCGCGGTGAGTGCGCCGTAACAACGAAGAGCCGTGCGACGACGCGCCGCGCCGCGCCGGCAGTCGCGCGTGTACATGTACAAGTATACGCGTACAATGTCGGGGGACACGTAGACAATAGAAATAGAAAACCGCGCGATAAAGTCGGGGTACGTTCGCGGGTAATGAGGCACCGAGAGAGAGAGAGCAATGGTCTCAGCAAGATTTCCTCGCATCCGATCGCCGGACGTTTGCACACTGACTGATTGCTGCCACGACTGACAATCGTGACTTACGAGATTATTATCTAGCGTATGTAGTTATGCTGTCAACATATCTCCGCTAAATATACACGTCGGCCCGCTTATTTTTAGCGCGTCCGTCAAACTTAAGTTTAATTTTGAGAAAATTACTAATGATATAAGTCGTAAATGCAATCCGTTTTTCTCTTGTCTTTAACTCTCCGGAACTCTAACGGCGAATCTATTGGATCCACTCAATTGTACATTTTTTTTTAATGTTACACAATTTAACTTTCTTTATGTTATATCTGCAAATTTTTAAATTGTGTTTATTAAAATATATGTTTAATATTCATTGTTTTTTTATATGAATTATGTCATTATAGATCCTTAAAATTAATTAGTGCCTTTTGATCTACATAAATTAAATGAGTCTTACAGAGTCAATAACTATGTTGCAGATTTTGACATCAGCTCCGAAGGATTAAAAAGTTCCTTTTATAAAAGATATAATTACAGCTTACAAAAACCAGAAATAACTCTTTATAAAACACTTGACATTTTCTGTTATGTCCGGACGAAGAAATAGGATTCTTGGATTGAAATTCCTTTTATCGTAACGGCTTGCAAACGTAAGTCAGTAATTCAATACACGTATTATATATTTATCTACATATTCCTAAGAATAGATATCAAATTTTTTATAAACTCGGATACGTTGGAAAGAAGCAATTCGGCTTTCTTCGACTGTATTGTATCATGCGAGGTCATATGGTGAGCAATTGTCGACGAATTGTCGTAAAATGAATAGATCCTCAAGTAAGAGATTGGACACCATACGTTTGGTCTACCATTTTTCAAGATTTGCTTAAGACAATGAGATACACATAATCTATCCCACCTATCTTAAGCAGATCCTAAAAAATATCAAACGTATTTATTAGGACTTGCTTAAAGTAGAATGACATAGATGCATGATTTATATCGTAAGTAGATCTTGAAAAATATGACGGATTAACGTATGGTGTCCAATCTCTTACTTGAGGATCTTCCTTCCAACCACGAATAGGGCGCGTCGCGCAGAAAATCTGATAGATTGCATTTATCGATCTCGCATTCGTCGTAATTAAAGCTCTGGATACCAAAGGAGCGTATTCCTTTGATCTGAGCCGAAATGCTAGTCTTCCTATTATTTCGACCGCAATTTTGAATGTTAGTTATTTATTTTAATAATCTAATAAGCGCTTAATATTAGTAAAAAGAAATCCATTATTTTTCCATTCAATTTCATGCAAAAATAATGGATTTCTTTTTACTACACCTAATATTATTGGTATAGAGTATGGTTAGTAGGTCCACAAAATGGAGGACTTATGCGTTATTTTGGTATCTAGAGCTTTAGTCGTAATCATGATTACTCAGACTCTAAAGGAAATATTGTAACACTTACTTAGACTTAGGTTGTAACGTAAGTAACGCACAAGCTTTCACGTATAACATAGAATTTATTGTCATGTCTCCATGAAACGGCGATAAGTCGTACGTTATACGCCTTGTGTTTTACTTATACCTTACACCTATAACTTAAGTCTCTAAGGCCCGATTGCATTAGCGTTACTTTGAGTGCAACATCGGTGCAACTGGGCCTAAGTAAACGTTATGACAATTCTTATGCTCAGATCCTTAGTTCGGATCTACAATAAGTGTCTTAAGCTTTAAGCCATAAGGAATTGACCAACTACAGTCGAATGCGAGGAGAATAATTGATTATGATTCGTCCATTCCTTATGGCTTAAGATTTAAAAATCTATTGTGGAACCTGGGTTAGTATCGCTCGTAGCGGTCGTTTGAAGCATCATTCACGACACATGCGCTCGTAGTAAACGGAGCACGTGGCCCTCGACAAGCCCCGATCCGCCACGATTCGCGATTCATGCGAGTGTACGTGTGCATGCGCATCGATACTTTCTTCACGGGCGTATCGCACGAACCTGTGCATGTAAAAAAATGCGCTGGAGGCGTGCGCGTGCAGCGCAAACAATGTTCATCATTGTAATGAATTATAATACACGTTCGCGACACACAGCAGTACTGGTCCATGCCGACATTATCGGCATCCCCACTGCCTATTCGATGTTTTTCTTGCGTGTGTTCGCATAATAGGCTTATGGCATAATGCGTATCGAACACGAGCAGAGACGCCGATGTTATAATCCTGACCTTCTTGATAACACGCTTCTGGTGTAACGATTCGGCGATGACTAAGGACGATGTGATCTTTTGTTATTTTCAAGAAAAAGGTGCTTCTTATTTTTGTATGATAATATTACTATTATTTTTGATATTATAATTATTAATTGAAATTATTTTTGTATAGACGCTTTTTTCTTCGGTTTATATGATGAGATGTTTGGCAGGTCCATATAATAAATAATTAGACGCGTCGCATTAAGAATATTTATATTAATAGAACATTGTAATACTGACATTATATTTGGCCCTCCATAGAGATTCGGTCGGTCTTTCGATCTATATATCGTAGAAGGAAATCACGCAGATTCCTGATGTCCTTACGCAACGCATCTCGCATATAAATATTATCTTTATCTTCACAAATATTATCTTTGTCGTAAATTGGCTCGCAGGAACGAAAATCTTTGTGCCCGCTATTCGAAACAATTCCATTTAAAATCTTATGATACTTCCTTTCTTAATATATTATTATATACTAATTCTTATTTATTATATATTAATGTTATTATTCTTTTAATATATAATGATATATATTATATAAAATAATATATTGTAATTTTACTAAGGAATACATTATTATTTTATTATAATACATACTTCCTTTCTTAATTATTATATATTCGATTATAATAATATATATTCGATATATAAATGTATTTTTGGACAAATATATATTTTGTCAGAATTGTTACACGTTTTATTTAGTAACGCAAATGCAGTTTATATTTAATCTGTCTCTTGAAGAATTAATCGATCAATCTACACACACACACACACACACACACACACACACACACACACACACACACACACATATATATATATACTTGGGGGAGGATTGCATACATCTCGAATGATGCACTATATAAATATTATCTTTATCCCCGCGATACAGTTAGTGGTGCCTAAAGCGAAATGGCCGATGACAGCCGATGTCATTATATATTTCATAACTTTATGATACATCGCTTTCATGTTCCGAGAAGATGCGCGCGGTATTCTCTCAGCACCGTAAATCGTTCTCTATTATGTGACTAACAAATGTCTGCGTAAACGCGCAGTAATAAATCTCCCCTTGTAATTATACACATCACAGGGGACGATTTTGAGCGCAAAGCAACGTGTAAAACGCGCATCCTCCAGTTGAAAAGTCATTTAAGTCTAAAAGTCATTATCTTTGACATATATATGTGTGTAATGGACCTTACCTTTATACATTAATCGTGCATCAAAAATGTAGGTCAGGCGCGTTAATGAGAGAAATCATTGAACATACTACTGGATGAAATGCTCGATTTTTTAAATATAAATTAATGCACTTTTTTTACTTGCTTAACACCATATATGTATGTCATATGCATTCGAAAATTTGAAGAGGGAGAGGAAAATTATTATTATTACTATTATTATTATTATTTAAGTTTCATTGTGTTATAAGTTTGAAAATAATAGATGCATACATTTGAGGTAAATGTATTTAGAATAAATTACATATAGAATTATTATTTTAATATCTAATGCAAATGATGATTGTAGTTGGCACTTCTTTTTAGTTAGAAAAAAATTGTTTTGAAAAATTTGAAGACCAGGGATTTAAAGTCGTTAATTTGTTCTATCGAGTAAATTACTTTCGGAAACGAGAAACATCGAAACCTGCGTGTCGCCGGTTAAGGCTCGTCCCGTTTTTCATCGGATGTTGATCAACGAAACCGCGAATTACGTTTGTTCGTGACCTCGCAACCTCACTCGCGTTCGCCAGCAGAAGATAATCGCTAATGTAGTTTTCTTTCTTTTTCCCTTTCTCTCTTTCTTTTCGTCTTCATTGCGTCTCCCGCGCGTTCTCGGTCAGTCGATTAATGGAATATCATTCGATTAATGGAGAGAGATTGTTGCGACACGACAGCGCAACAATAATTCCCGCCCGATAATTGCGCCTCGCGTTCAGTTACGTAACTTAATGTTCCTCCACTTGTCCGCGTGCCGATATCGGGCGAGACGCCGCTGCCGTCGAGCCAACAGACGACCGGTCGATCGTGTGATTTGGATTTAGATTTGGTAATTTATAGACGGAAATGAATGGACGAACTTGGGCTAGTCCGTGTCTAAATTAACTCCGCGCCAGATGGCAGATAGTTTAGACGTCGCGCCGGGGGCGACCGGGTGACGTAAGGAACGACGTCGTTTCGTCGCTCGCTCGTACGATCCTTCACTAGATGATGCTGAAATTGTACCCTCTACTACTCTTTTGTGCTGCCAGCAAACTGGATAAACTGCAGTAATCAACACAACATAAATGAGAGTTTTGTGACATTTTAAGTAATCTTTTCACAATACGTAAGAAAAAAACGAGCTATATCATCAAGCATATAGAGAATATATGAAGATTTCCAACGCTGATATTCCTCCCCCGCTCTTCCTCCACGATACACATCCCAATTGAGTACGCCGATGCAAGAAAAATAAAAAAGAGAAAGCAAAAAAGACAAAAACACTCAGCAGTCTCCCGTTACGCTTGTGTTGCAGACTGAGGATGTCCTCAAAGAGGAAGTCGCCACCAACGAAGCTATCGGAGGGCGGGGGCGGTACGGGTACAGTGGCAGGCGCCAACGAGGAGGAGGAGGACACTACCTCGCCGGTGGCCGGTTCCGGTGGCGAGGCAGCCGTCGTCGTCGGTGAGGAGGGTGCCACCACCCCCGTCGACATTGAGGAGTGCTACTCCCATCAAAGAGGCGGCGAGTGCGAGTCCTCCGGCTGCTCATCGCCGGCGACTACCAGCGAGCCGGATCTACGCGACTCGCCGTCGCCCTCATTGAATTCCTTGCGGACGGCCAAGCGACAGAGGCTGTTGTTCCTGTCGAGCCAAGAGACTCTTACACCATATCACCATCCTCATCACCATCATCATCACCACCACCATCATCATCACCATACGAACACATTGTCGTCGTCGGGCGGTGCACTGGAACCGGCGAGCTCCTCGGAGTGCGGCTCGCCACCCACCCTCCTTTCCGTCGATCCTTATTATCCCCATCATCCACATCACAATAACAACAACAGCGTCACGCAGAACAACAACAACAACAACAACAACAACGGCAGTGGTACTACCGCTGCAGGCAGTAAAAGGTCCATGGACGACGTTCTTAAAAGACTAACGTGCAAGATGAATAGCGAATCCTTGTCTATCCAGGATGATACTACCAATACCAGGCGGACATCACCGCCGCTCTCTTCCACGCCAACCGGTCACAATGCACATAGGTTAGTCCAGGTGATCAGATATTGAAATAGAGGATTAGAGCAAGATAAGACTCATTACTTTCTATTTTACATTGTCTGAGACAATAAAAAAAGGATTATTGATTTAATCGTTTGACTATCAAATAATGAATAAAGCAGTAGATTCAATAACTTTTTAAGTAAATACTTTCGAATATTAGTTAATAGTTTTTTTATTCTATGGAGTGTCTAGCTTATCAAAAAGTTTGCTTATCAAAAAGATACTATGTTCATCATTATTTAAAATTATAATGTATAAAAAACATAAAAACAAAGTAACTAAAAACAAAGAAAGAAAAAACAAAGAAAGAAATTGCTTTTACTTTTAAATTTTCTGTGCTCTGGATCTTTCAATTGTCATTTTGATTCTCTTCCGTTTAATATCGATCCGGTTGCTATTAACGCGGTCAGGAAGTATCCTGCAAATAACAGGAAATGAGAACAGCGTGCCGTTTGAGAACTTCTTCCAATTTTGCTGATTATTTAGATTCCGTTACGATTCGTGTAATCCATACGACGTATCTCGATAAGCGACTCTTATGCAACTTGTGTATATTAATTATTCGATGCCGTGTTCGATCGACATTGTAACAGTGCACTACTCTGTTGCAATATCTGCCTCATAATGCGCCACCGTGTCGCCGAGGTTATCATATCTCTCCCACTTTACATAACTGATTAATATAATATAATGGTAAATCAGAGACGGATGTTGCTTTTTGCAACTTTATTACGAGTGCCTATAATTTTTGCTTTCGCAACTAATTGCCGACTGTACATATAATTGAAGCATATACAAATACTTATTTGAATTTAATCTCGATTTTATCGTCTCTCTCTCTCTCTCTCTCTCTCTCTCTCTCTCTCTCTCTTTATATATATATATATATATATATATATATATATATATATTTGAAAAAAGTATAACATTTTTCTATGGAAATTGAATGTTTAAATTTTAGAGTTTAGCTCGTAACATTATCGATATTCTTCGAACACACAGCTTACAATGCGATATTTCACATTCTCCATCATCCGTTGTTATCGCCGGAAATTAGGGCGTCGGCTATAATTTTGTTTTCTGAAAGAAAAGACCACTGTGTCGTTTCTTGCCTCAACATTCTCAAGGCCTGGTATCTCGGATATAGTAACATGCAACTAACGATCGGGCGGGACCTAAAAGAGACTATTGTCCCGAAACCATAAGGCCAACCTAGCGGTCTCTTGGAATGGATCTCTATTGCTGTACAGTCATTTGACAATGATCAGTAATTCTGGAATAAAAAGCAGTATAACATAAAACATATCGTAATAAAATTAAAAATAACTCGAAACAATTATTGTCAAATTCAAAATTTTCAAAATCAATTTTCGGTTTTGATTTAATATATCCTGAAATAGTCTTAATTTAATGAAAATTATATATTTTAGTCTATCAATAATTAATCTATAATATTCATATTATCTGATCTCGTATTGTAAGTTCTTAAAAGATTAATCAACAACTTGAGGAGTTTTAATTAATAGCGCTATAATTTATATCTACAGTCTTAATAATTATATCGTTCTTATAAAAAACTTTTATTAATTTACTAAACTGCTCAATATAACAATATGTTCTTTATACACTAATACTCTACATCAGTTATTTAATGTTACTGTATCTTACATTAATAGATACAATTCAGTTTTTCATTTTAATGCTATAACAATATTTAAATTTATTATATGATACAAAGACTGCGTTCTTATATTGACTACCAGTGCTGAAAATCTACAATGCATGTCATATATTATGTACAGATTTTCAGCATTAATGTGAATAATCGGAACGCAGTGCGCCTTAATTAATTCCGGATAATCCATGAGACAATATCTGAAAACTGACATATATTTTTCAAACGATTATTTTGCGTCGATAATAGCTGCTTTAGATAATTAAGTCTTTCGATGAATTAATTTGTTTGCATAATTTTTTTTCTTTATTCGGTAAATTGTTCATACAGCGCGAGAATACAGAATCTAAATTGTGTACACGTGACTAATTATGATTGTGCGTCATACAAGATGGTATGATAACGCTACGCTGATGATGTTACCATAAAATTATACTTTTGCGTTTCCAGATTATTCTACTACATACTTGTGACGCATTGATTGATATTAAAATTAGAAATTGCTGACTTAATGAAACGTTTAAGCAAATCATTTCATCTATGATCAAATTGTTATGAATTTTCTAGTCACTGTTATTTTTTTAACTGTTTTTCACTGTTATTATTGACACAAAAAGTGTATTGCGTTATGATTCGCGCAAAATAACGCCTGGCAATATTATATGAAGAACAGGCAACAATAGAATAGCAAAACTCTCTGCAAAAAGTGTCTTCCCTCAAGCTAGATGTGTAACGCAATGTCTTATGTTGACGTGTAGTCATTGAAAGTAAACGAGTGAACTTGGCAGCATGGAGAAGTGGTAGCACAGAACTGTGCCAGTCTGCTGCCCACATCGAGCAGACGGCTGGCCAATATTCTTCAAAAATTCAGCCAACAGTACAACATGCACTTACGTTGACGTTTACCTTCTTTTTGGAGCACGTTCAATTTTACTTAGTGTATATCGAAATAGCATGGATTCGATTTAAAAATATACAGCTAATACTCACGAACTTCTTATCACGCTGGAATGTATGTGTAACATTTAATACCAATTAATTTGTAATTAATTTGTTTTCAGTATAATTCCATTAATTTATTCTTAAGTTGGATATTAATCGTTAATAATTTAATTCGTTGTTTACTTAGAATGTTCCGAAGATAATTCCAATGTGTTGTACCAATGAGTTTCGAGGAAATCGACACGACTCGGAGGTACTTTGAACTCGTGCAAATTTACGTGTAGACATTCAGTAGAACGTACAAACAACTGTAACAACATTGTTATATAAAGCATCTCGAATTCGTGCATCATATATGCACTACTGACGTATCGCGCGAATCGTATTATGAGCACATACGAGCATTTGAAGATGCGAGAAGACTTATAGAGTAGACGAAAATATCGGGCATATACATTAGCTCTCAGCTATTCTAAATATAATAGGTATTGGATAAAAACCCCCGTGAAGTAATCACGTCGCATTATGGACCGGCGATAACTTTGATACATAAAAACTTCTGATATTTCCAATGTCGGAGGGCAAAACAACGTCAGCAGAAATTTTTGTCGATAGTCAGCTAAACACTGTAATATTATTAAAATAATCGACTCGATTTACAAAAATGTAGAATTATTCTTTTTAACAAATAAGAATTTTAGAGATACAGCAGTTAAGCAGACATTATTAAATTTGCTGATTTTATCGTGAAATTGAAACAATTCTATTTTGTGGCAGAGAGAAATCTAGATAAAAGATTGATAGATACATAAATAGCTTGATGATTTATATATATTGCAAGATAATGGGTTAGTAACGACATCGATCGTGACGCTTAATAACTTAGACATTTAATTATCGACGGTTATATTTAATGATATTAGTAATTTTGATGAAGTACTGCTCTAAATCGAAGAGGTCTCCCATGAAGATTTCATGTTAGAGTTTCGGCGAAGAGACTTCTTTATTCTTATTGATTTCATCTACAATCCGTGTGCTATCAATTTATCATACATTTTCACGTCCGTTAGTCCGTGTAGACAAGAGCGAGTTGTGTGTGCAGAGAATAGAACAAAAGAGACGAGGCTATCATTTATCTTGGCTCGCGCATGAAATTAAGCCCTTCAAATATCTTAGCGTGCGATAATAATAACAGAAGGCTTTTTATTTTTAAAATTGTTAAACATGAAATCTATTGCCAAACTCACATCATCATTATCACGCTAAAGAAAGTTTGCGTGGAATTAAAGTTTTTCGCGAAACTGGATGCGCATTTTCGCTGGCTACTGACTGAACAAGATAGACTTAAATACTGAGGAAATATTCAAATATCATCGTCCGTTTAATTTCTACGATGAAGTTAAACAGACTGTAATTTCATAATTATTTCACGAATTAACAACAAAAAAACATTATTAAAAATTTTATTCTATATCTCACACATTTTTCTGTTTTAAAATACGCGACGCGATGTCTAATCTTTTATCGAAGGCTTCTTAATAAGCTATTTTATCGTAAGGAAAAAATATAAATGTGATATTAGAAAAAATATAAATGTGATATTAGAAGTTTTTTAGCTACTCTGGCTATTAGTCAGAAATGATTAATCTGAGATAATTAAGATAATCAAACTAGCATTGCAAATCTAGAAATATCAGATAAATGATGGCTGCGTATTGTAAATGAGGAAAAAGTACATATGTCCATGACTTGACGTAGTCGGAACAGCTTAAGCGTTTGTGCTGTATGTCATTCGCGTATATCGTAATGTAACTTTAATCGTTGACCCTGTAACGTCATGAAGAGACGCGGTTGGCCTATATTTTTCGCAACGTAAGCTTCCTCATTGTCGACATTATCACCCTCGTTCTTTTCGC
>Ga0157363_1005186_pt1 | contig 12123 bp, 3 predicted proteins | sample AttsexASBM1_FD_111477 | JGI IMG/M metagenome (GOLD analysis project Ga0157363, IMG submission 111477) | Fungus gardens microbial communities from leaf cutter ant in Ribeirão Preto, State of São Paulo, Brazil - Atta sexdens ASBM1 | ecosystem: Host-associated > Fungi > Mycelium > Unclassified ...
AAATGTTAACGCTTTAAAACCACAAAAAGGCGGGAAGATATATAAAATTTAAATTGTTATTTCGGTTGTATCAAATCTAAAGCTCAGAACTTTTTTGTACACCTAATATTTCCTGATTTCAATCTTCGCAAGTCTGTTATAGAAACTTCTCGATGTAAATTTCTAACAATTATTGAATAGTTTCTGGTAGGTAAGAATTATTATGACAAAATGTTTTAGAAAATTTAGTATTTGATTTTTTTAAGAAATTAAAAATTATTTTGTAAGAAAAATATTTTTTAATAACGTAAAGTACGACCTACTCACGTTTGAGCAGAGACTAACACATTTTATTATAATAATTCTTGCCTATCAGAAATCATTCAATAATTGTTATAAATTTATATCAAGAAGTTTTTATAACAGACTTGCGAAGATTGAAGTCAGGAAATACGTGAATCTGGAAATTCGTGTTTTCCATACGAAGTCTTTACAAAATCTCAAGTAACAAGGATTCTATATCGCAATAAGCCAGAGCCTCCTAAGCCAGAGCGTGGTGCCCGGCGGCTCGGCCGCCAAGCCTCGAGCGGTAGTGGAAGTCGCTCGCCGTAATCGACCGAAATGTACAAATCTTTGCGAGCACTGATTTAGAATGTGCGTAAGACATTTTAAGAATATGTCAAAACGAAATTATCGTTACTAATTGAGGAAAATAATATAAATAAAACGAACGGAATGTAAATAAATTACAATAATTAAGTATACACAATAACTAAAAATTAGAAAAAATCAATCTTCTTAAAATAACTCATGGTATGTATATATACAGGGTATCCCATAAGTTTTGGCCAATCGCTTTTGTGTAAACAGAACGGACTAAACTGAGTCAAAAAGTCCTCTACCATTTTACAATTTTCGCAAAGGTTAAGATATTAATTACTAAAAATTGATATTAATTACTAAAAATTGTTGAATATTGATTTTCAATAATTTTTTACTCAAATACTGTCAACTTTACAAAAAAAACAGCAATAGGCAAAAATTGTTTTTTTTTTTTTCATAAAGTTCTGAAAATTTTTTCAAAATTTTTTTAAAATTTTTTAATACCGTATTTTCTCATGTAATAAGAATAAGAAAATGCAGTACTTCTGTCAAGTTGATAGATTTGGGTAAAAAATGATTGAAGATCATTTTTTGACAATTTTTAGCAATTAATATCTTGTTAACTATTGCGAAAATTGCAAAATGATAGAGAACTTTTCGACTCAGTTTAGTCCGCTCTATCTACACAAAAGCGATTGGCCAGAACTGACGGGACACCCTGTAGTCCAATATTTCAGTATAAACCTCTTATAAATTTAACTTTTTTTTGTTTCTTTATATAAATAGATTCTGAGATTAATCACTTATTGTAAGTCTTTTCTTCATCCAAAATCTTGATATTATTCCAATCAAATTCGTGATTAATTTCAATCTATGTTCCATAATAACCGATTAATATGTCTATTGATTACGATGTTCTGATATTCTGGTTTTTAATAATCGTTTGATGCGTCACAATTTGAACATTAATTATACTACGTTGAATGTAAAAGTAGAGAATGTAAAAAAGAATGTAATTTGTCTTTTAGAACTCTAATAAAAGAACTTAATTTATGTAATCTCACATAAGCCAAACTAATAGTTATATTATTTTTGAAAAATCTTTTAAATTTTTTTATATTGACGAAATACATAGGGGGAACAGTAAAAAAGATAGGTAAAAGTTTAGCTGCAAATTATGAGTTTCTATTTGTACTACTTTCATTTTTATTAAGTTGTTTAAATTTTACATAAAGTCTTTTTTTGATATTATTAAAAATTACAAAAAGGGATATCCGTTCAATGAAATGTCTATTATTAATTGAAAGTTTTTTCGTGGAAGCTAGAATATAATAGTAAAAATCTGTCCGTTAGACCACAAAAATCATTCCCACTTTTTGACACATTAGATGGCATGAGAAATAATTTAAAAAATTCATGCCGAAAATGTTGATTTATGATATTAATTATACAATATAACAAAGTATTATTTTTTTTTATCAGCATTACATCAAGAAAATTTGAACTATTACCACTCCGCTTTACTGTAAATTTTAATCTAGGGTATAAACAATTAAAATTATTTAAATCAATTGTATCAATGTTATATTCTTGAGTTGAAAGTACAATATCGACATATTTATAATAAAGTTCTAAAAAGAGAGATAGTTTTTCAAGTACAAAAGTTTCTAAATCTTGCATGATTAAATCAGATGAGATGGGAATAGTGGAGATCCTATTAAAACACCAAAAAACTTTGTCAAACTTGTCGTTGAAACTGAAATATGTGAAGTTAAGTACCAAACTGATTACTTTGAAAAATTCTTCCTTGAGTAAATCAATTTTATTATGAAGAAAATGTCAACAACGCTCAATACTTTTAATTACTAAATCTACAGATATATTATAAAAAGTGCGACAACGTCCAACGATATCAATACAGAGTCATTAAATAAATTTATTTTAGGCAAATTACAAATTGAAAACTATTTTTTATGTAAACTGTAAGGTTTTTCTAAGTTTTTATCCAAAGTTTCCAAAATCAAGTAAATTCGGGGACAATTGTAACGTTACAATTGACCCCAGGCGATATTACTATTGTCCCCTAATGGTATTTTATAATTTATAGTAAATTTTCGAGAAGATAATTACTCAAAAAATATATATCTACATTTCGGACTTCAAGATTTCATCGGACTTCACCGAAATTCATTGGACTCCATCGGAATTCATCGAACTTTGCTGAACTCCATCTAACTTCATCGGAATTCATCAGATTTCATCGGAATTCATCGTACTTTACCGAAATTCATTTGACTTCACTGGAATTCACCGGAATTCACTGAAATTCACCGAACTTCGTCGGAATTCATGAATTCATCGGACTTGGAAGAATTCCTCGGATTTCGTCGGACTTCACCGCACTTCATCGGACTTCTGACAAATTGTACACCAAAATTCAAGAGTGGATACCCCCCTCGTAAATTTTTTAAATAAAAACCTAGGTAAAATGAATTCAAATGTGCAAATCATCAACGCAAATAATCATTAAAAAACATATTAAAATATATAATACATTATATCTTTGTTATAAAGAAAAAAAAATTTTAGATTTTGTCGCAATAAAACGCAATAAAACTTACTTGATTACATGAAACAAGTAATTTCTGCTTCTGCACTCGTACACATTCTGCGAGAACCAACATGTAACGAACGATGCCAATCTATCTACAGAATTTTACCATGCGGCCGCATATACATATCTATTATAGTTTAAGAAATATTAATGAATGTTATTATTGTCCCCTTATTATTTTTGTCCCCAATCTCCCCTATGAACAAAACTTTAAGTACGAAAAATTACAATCATATATTATAGAATGCATGTTTGAAAGAACAAAAATATGAAACAAACAAAGCGATGTGAAATTATTGTTGTACAACTATCATTGTCCTAACGTTTTCATCTAATTCCCAAATTAACTAAGAAAAATTCAAAAACTTAGAGAATCAGTGAATAACAAATTGTTCACTTATATAATTATAGTCATTTAAACGAGTTTCTTAGTCAACGCAACTGTTCAATCATACGAGCTCATGTAAAAGACATGATCAAAAGTTAAACTATTATATATATAAACATTGACAACAAATAATAGAGAGAGAGAGAACGAAGCATTAATTCCTTGTGAATAAATTAGAATATAAAGAGTCAAGAGAATCCGTGTCATTTTTAATATTAAGTCCATGTAATTGTTTATTAATAAAATTATTTATTACTGTAATTTTTTATATAATTAATACTTAAAGTTTTGTTAATATTGAAAAAATCTGCAGTACAGGATTAAAACGTCTATTGTATTACTCGAATAAATTTATTACATGCGTTTATCTTAGGCTGCTCTAGGCATTAATTTTCTTTGATGTATTTCAGTAGAGCCTGTTACTTTGTTTAACTAGTTGTACAATTCAAATATCATGCTTTGGATAATTAGCACTATTATATATTACAATAATATTCATGCATAATTCTGTTTTAATAAATTTTTATTATCAAATAAATATTAATTTCATGTCAATGATTTGTTTGAGATTATATAAATAAGAAAATAAGATTTTATAAATAATAAAACAAACATTAAACATTAAACATATATTCTTGTTATTTTTCCTTGTTTCTCAATGTTGTCTTACTTAAATATTTTTTATGATGTATTATAAGGTTTGTTAGTAAATATTTGTTTATTTCACAGATCATGCCGCGAAATTATATTCCGAACGGATAGAAAGTTTTATTTGTAACAAGAAATATTCGTATATCTTTTGCTTGCCTATATATAAAGAACAAAAAGATATGTTAAATGTTAAAAAGGCATGTTCATTTTCGTTGATCGACATTATATTACATTTTCATAATAAAAATGAATATTATTTGCATTTTGTAATTATTATTAATGTTTTTTTTTATTCATTCCTTACAAATAGATTTGATTTATCTCAATATCGTCATTGTCACAACCATCCCTTAGGCCGTCTAAAGGAGGTTTAGAAAATTTATTTTTATACGTAAACAAGAATTAATTTTGATTACTAATATTTTCCTATTAATAATAGAAGCCTTTAAAATAATTCTTCTGTTACGTCCAATCTCCAGAAATAGGTTTAGAAAAAGAGGGAAGGATGAAGTGTGAAAGGACGTTAAAGCAGACGCTTTGTCTCGCACGTATCCGCGGGAAGGAGGAGTCGAACCTTCATGTGCAAATCTGTTAGCAGGATATTTATACGAGGGAGTAATAAAAGAAATTACGAGCAAATCATTTTAACAAAGCACATATACATTATATATTTATTACTAGAAAAATTCAATTAGTTTATTAGCTATTAAATTGTTTAATTTTATATCATATTAGGATCTTACATTTCTGGGAGTACAAATTACAAGTTCGGTCCGTTTCCCTAAAGATGGCTCCAGCTGTTGTGAATGGTTCATAGTGACAGCTGATTTTGGCGGTTTCAGAGAGATTAAACATCTGCTAATATTAGGTGTAGTAAAAAAAATCCATTATTTGAAATTGAATGGAAAAATAATGGATTTCTTTTTACTACACCTAATAATATTCAGTTTATATCGCTTTGACTTTCATACAAAAACCTTTTTGAACTGTGTTTGAAATTTTGTGTTAATCAAGCAGCATTTGCGGGAAGTTTTGATTTTCTGCTTTAATTGGAAGAAAAATGCGGCTGAAGCTCATCGAATGCTTGTCGAAGTTCATAGTGATACTGCTCCAATTGATAAATCATGTAGGGAATGGTTTCGACGTTTTCAAGGATGGAGATTTCAGCATTGAAAACAAGCCTCGCTCTGGACAGCCAAAAAAAATTCGAAGACAAAGAATTAGAGGCATTACTCGAAGAAGATCAGAGTTAAACGCAAGAGGAGCTTGTAGAATCATTGGGGGTAACTCAACAAGCCGTTTCTGTACGATTGAGAGCCATGGGGATGATTCAAAAACAAGGAAATTAGATGCCTTATGAATTGAAACTAAAAGATATTGAAAGGCGATTTTTCACTTGCAAACAGTTGATTCAAAGATAGAGAAAAGATTTTTGGATTGTGACTGGAGATGAGAAGTAGATATTCTACGACAACCCCAAGAAGAAAAAATACTACGCTAAGCCCGGTCAATTATTGCCATCGACCTCAACATCATGGCTGAACATTCATTGTTCGAAGATCATGCTCTGTATCTAGTGGGACAAAAGAGTCTTGTTTACTATGAGCTGCTGAAACCTGGTAATTTCATTACGGGCGATCGGTATCTACAATTGATTCGTTTGAGCCATGCGAGAAAAACGGCCAGAATACGAGCAAAGACATAAAGTTATTCTTCTTCATGACAACGCTCGGCCTCATGTCGCTAAAGTAAAAAAATATTTGGAAACGCTCAAATGTTTTATCGCACCCGCCGTATTCTCCGGACATTCTTCTGATTACTGGTTGCTCCGAAGAATACTGCAAGTCACCGATTCATTTCTTTCGGAGAAATCGAAAATTGCCTAAGAGATGGGAAAAAGTAGTAGGCAGCGATGGACAATACTTTAATTGATCTGTTTATTCATTTTGTTTTGAAATAAATGCATTTTTGAACGGACCGAACTAATTTGTACTCCCAATAAATTATAGTTATCCGGTACTTAATAACTAACAAAGCAAATGATGTAAATGTTGCGATGTAGATGAATGTATGTGTATTCGCGAACATTAATGTGGGCTTAAAATATTAAATACAAAAAAAAAGAAGTGTTATTAGGTAGTTATGTAGGTGCGTGCATGCGTGCGTGCGTGCGTGCATGCGTGCGTGCGTGCGTGCATGCGTGCGTGCGTGCATGCGTGCGTGAGTGCGTGCGTGCGTACGCGCGCGCGCGCGCGCGCGCGTGTGTGTGTGTGTGTGTGTGTGTGTGTGTGTGTGTGTGTGTGTGTGTGTAGGATTAAATTGTATTTATCTAATTTCGTTAATTGAACATGAGGAGAAGGAAAACAAATTTAAGAAAAAGGCTACTGAGATTAAGAAAGGATAACGGAAATCGAGAAGGAAAACAGGTATAAGGGCCTCTGATTGTCCAGTTATAACATAATTGGGATCTATATTTTCAAGATGGTAATTCTATGGTAAAAATGTTTGGAAGAAGGGATTCGATAGTAATTTGAAAGTGAGAAAAAAGAAAAGTTAATGATTGGTGATTACCGTGATGAAAAAAACGAAGATGGAGAAAGGGAACTCATTTAAGAACTCCACACTTGACGTTCAATCAGCGGGAGTAGAGGGATGAGAAGAAGGGGAAGTGGTCTGGAAATATTCTTTGTGTTAACTGTGGCGAGATTGATTCTGCAGGACAAGGAGACCAAGGAAAAGAGCTCCAGACTGAATGAATATCATTGTTATTATTATTATTATTATTATTATTATTATTATTATTATTATTATTATTATTAGCTCGATTAGTATCGTTATTAATACATTAGCGTAAATATTATTGTTATCATTATTATTACTATTTAAGCTACTGAGGTATGCTTGACAAACCTCGTCTGACAGAAGCTGACGAGCTTCCTGCGTTGAATTCGTTTAGCCGCGCGGGAAAGACGTGTACGTGGCCAATTACTTACTACGATTTTTAAATACAAAAATCTTTTATTGTCAGGCTCTGCGTAAAAAAAGAAGCCGATAATGAGAAAATGAAGTTCGTGGATTAGGCGGACTAAAGGATACAGAATTTATCGAAGAAATCGATGAATGTGGAAGGATAAAGATGTGGAAGCGAAAAATTAAGAGTGCAGAGGCTGAAAGGGGAATTGGTTAAGATTTTTTTTCTAAAGAGTAATCTAGTTAGGTTCCCGAAGTGATTAATTGAAAGAAGGGGCTTACTGGAAATGTTCTTTCGAGATTCTCTGATGCTTGAAGGCCTCAACGATCTGTAATGTCTCTGGTCGCTTCGAGCAAAAAGCCTTTGGCATCGGTGGAACAATCGCTTCAGAATTTGCTGATGTTACAACTTTGAAAAGTATAACTACACAGAGCTGTATAGCTATACAGAATTGATTTTTTCTCTCTACTTCGTGTCTCACGATGTTGCGATTTATATAGGCAATTTTTTGAAGATGGTTTTTTTAGTAGGGTGTATCTGATTGAGAAGTTGATGAATCAAGTTCGTTTTTCCTATCATTTGATATGATAACAATTTTAACTAGTTATTGGAAAGTTGCTCTTAAGTTGGCTCCGCCTGCGCTGTAAGTTCCGATTTTCTTCTATTCTTATTGATGGTTTTCGGGAAGGAGGGGGGGGGGAGGAATGTGAATTACCGGTTCTTTTCTTATTACAACTGGGAAAAATCATTTACGTTTTATCCCTGGATTTAATTAATCGTGAGTTTGTATTGATTTTTCTCAATATCGAAAGATATTATTAAATTTTATGACCCTATGCGTCTTAAACCTATAGGACCACTGGCGTGATATTAGTATGAGATTAAATATTTCGTCTTCTTTCGAGTATCGTGTCCGCGCTGTCACCTTTATTAGCGGAGATCGTTTTGCGATCCGGCTTAGCACGGTTTGCTAAAGTTTATTTGACGATTTTCAGAACGCTCGAAAGAAGATTTCAAACTTGATATCCAATGCATTAATGTTATAAAAGTTTTCTTTATCGCTCAATTCTAAATAAACATAGTTTTTCGGCTAAAAACTTCTCTTGGATTCGTGTTATCGGTTATTTGTTTGTCTCTTAATTTAGTGAACGCGAGACGAAGAAATTGTGGAGTTCACCGGACGTAACACAAGAATTAAATACTGATAATAACAATTAAGAAACTAGCACGTTAAATTGTTGAATTCCAACTTGACATTTTTTCATCACCGGTTGACTCTAAACAAAAAAATAATAAGGGTGATTCTTCCATTATTTAAAAAGTAGCGCTTCCATTTCTATTTTCTACGTTTCTATTATTTTTCCTCATATCATAATATAAAAAAACGTGAAAAACTATAGTATTCGTACGTATTTCAGTCAATTACTTTACTTTAAATATGAATACGAATGATACAAAGCATTTTGTCTTTGTCGAAAAACACACACATCTATCATATTTTATTATATGTCACTGTAACATGAATCTGCACTTTGATGTTAGTATAAATTTTTATCAATTTCGCTTTTGTACAGCAAGATAATATAAACGCGACGAAACATTTTGTTCCAAATATTGTGAAAAATAACAGTTTTATATTACGTTCACCGTCAGGAAATACTCTCTCGATCCCAAAAATTTAAATTTCAATAAAATTGTGCAGAAGTTCATACATATATGCAGAATAGCTCGACAGATAAACTATAAAATGTTCCAGTGGCACAAAAAAACTGCAACCCGTCAAATTGTCGCAATATCAAGTTGTTATTCACACATTTGTTAGATATATTGAATTAATCGTCACACAGATTTAGTTCTAACAGTAAAAGAAAATTTTTAAAAAAACTAAAGTTAAGAAAAACTAACGTTAAGAAAAAGAAATGGGAAATAACGCGACAAAGAAAAAAAATACAGAACTCGAGATAGCAAGGGGATTCTTGACAAGCACCATTAATACACTTTACTGTACGTGCGTTTCTCTGATTTCTTGGTCCGAATGAACTCGACCTCGTTAATTTTTAAGAGGCGCCCCATCGCCGCAAACTACAAGAGGAGAAGTGGATTGTGTAGGGAAAACCGCCGCGCCGCAAAATCGTGCATTACTTCCACGCGTGGCTTGCTGGTGCAGTAATTATACTGATCGACGCGACACGATGCATTTCGAGTATCAGTGGAAATATATTTCGTTGTTCGCCGTAATCACTACAAATGCGCGGAAGTGTATCATCGTTATGAGAATCGCTGAGAGTGCGGTGGAACACTGATCTCCATTTAGATACAACAGCAGATCTATTGTTACTAACTTGCACTGTCATTTACACTTTCTGTACTTACACGGAAAGAATTTACTAAAGTATTTAAAAATTTAGCTAAATACAATCTGAAAATAATTTTGTTGAGCCATCAAAATAATTATACAGGACGCTTAAATATAATGAACAATTTTTTTTTAAATACGAAGCGCCACTACTAAAAATACTTAAAATAATGTATCATCTAATGTATAACATAAACGGTCTTATTTCCAATCTTATAATAAACAATGTTGCAAAAAGTTTTCAAATAAAATAAATATTCCTACAGCCATTATTTCATTATTTATTGAAAAAGTTTTCAGCTTGAATGTCCTACATAATTATTTTGATGGCCTAACAAAATTATTTTCAAATCTGTTTCTATATAGCTAAATGTTTGCTAAAGACTAATCAAAATCTAATTTCAAAATTTAATTTTTATATCTTCGATACTCAAATTCAAAACTTTAAAATCTTGAAACTCTCGAAACTCGAAATATAAATGTAAAAATTGTTTATCTTTTATTATAAAAATTATTTATTGTCTATTTTTTTATTTCTTATTATCAATATTATTGATAAATACTAATATAGTATTAATATATATTATTACTATTATCATAGTAACAATATGTTCTATTAATTATAGAATAGAGTGTACTTATAAGAACGTATTTTCAGAACATCAACTGATTTATTGGTGAGAGATACCAAATGCAACACTAGTAATATTCAATACTGTCAATTATTAATCTTTTTGTTACTAACAATAAACAAATCTATTCAAAAGCATTAATGGTAATCATAGGTCTGTCCGCGTTACTTAAAATGTTCAAAAATTTTTGCATTTAAAATGAGATAAATATATACATATTTGGGCGTTGAAGAGAAAGAAAGCGAAGACACTGCAAAAGTGCAAGTACCGCAAACAGACATATTGTCACAGCCTTTTCTATTTCTTTTAACCAGACCGATTACTCGCTTATATGCGTTACCTTTTTTACACGTTGTACAAACTTCTATAAATAAACTGCCATCTTGTCTCCATATTTGAAAACATGTAAATAAAAAGTCCCGGATTGGTGAAATATCTCGAAAGCTAAGAAATTCCAAAAGAAATGTTTTCTACAAAAGTTATAGGGTTTAAATGATCTACCATATTCACTGATCTGGTCAATTTGATCTTGGGCGTCGCCAAAATCAAATCACATCGATTTTCTTAAATTAATGACACCCCATTTTTAATCTCAGAATCTAATTATAACGATGTGCTTTTCAAGTGCTTTTCAAACCACTGTAATAAAGTTATTTTTCATAAAGTACTTTTCGAGTTATAAAGTTTGAAAGTTACAATACTGCCGGCATTAGCAAGGTGTCCGACTAAAACCTCTTAAATATTGTTTAGGATCATGCTCTGTGTGAATAACATTCGTTAATATCGAGGTTATTCACGGAAAAAAAATTAATTGAGTGATACAGCAAACCTATAATTTACTATGCGAATTCAACATCGACAGCTAAGATTTTAACAAATCGCTAATGTTATTCAGCTGTCAACTTTGCTATTTTAACAAAAAATTGATTGTCTGTATATTATGACTGTAGATTTGCTGAATCAGTGAAGTTTTCAGCTGTGTTTTTTTTTGTGTTGGAGATTGTTTCTCTTATTGTCATTTTTAAATAAAAATGAATTTTTAATACAAAAATGAAAATAAAATCAAGTAAAAAAACAATCTTCAATAATTCTGATCTTAATAAATGTTATCTAGGATGATCCTAAACAATTCTATTCAAAAGATTTTAGCTATCGTTCGGACACCTTGCGTAATGTTAATGCCGGTGATATTGTAACTTTCAAGTCTTACAACTCAGAAAGTATTTAATGAAAAATAACTTTATTATAGTATTTTGAAAAGCTCTTGACACCAATAGCTATTAGATTCTGGAATTAAAAATTGAGTGTGCTGTTTAAAAAAATCGACATAATCTTGATCTTTGATAAGCTTACCAGATCAGTGAATAGATCGTTTAAAACCCTATAACTTTTAAGAAACATTTCTTTCAGAAATGCTTAGTTTTCGAGATATTTCACCGATCCGGGACTTTTTATTCATTCTGTATATTTGATACAAGAATTTTTAATTTTAGTTAGGTATCATATTTTATTAAGAAAATATTTATTTACTGTAAATAAATAAACTTTTAGTTATTGAAACAAATATTTATTAAAATTTATGGTAGTAAATTTTTTTCAATATACACGTGCATTTTTTTAGCTGGAAAAGAGATCAGCTTTTTCTTATAATTTTAATAGTATAATGTAATTTAACCTGAAATATAATTTTGCCATCTGTTACTATTGCAGTTATATATATGTGTATAAGTTAGTAATTTTCAAAAAAGGATTCTGAAGATAGAATGAATAGATTTGATATGTTTCCCGATATGTTCTTCCTCTTGTATTCAGCACATTGCCACTTTGAACGGCACATGCCGCAGTAACCGCATCGCGACATCAAAACAGACAATTCGCAATGCTGCAGTGTCAGCAATTCTTACCGCGAACTCCCTCTCTCTCTCTCTC
>Ga0157363_1005188_pt1 | contig 12121 bp, 10 predicted proteins | sample AttsexASBM1_FD_111477 | JGI IMG/M metagenome (GOLD analysis project Ga0157363, IMG submission 111477) | Fungus gardens microbial communities from leaf cutter ant in Ribeirão Preto, State of São Paulo, Brazil - Atta sexdens ASBM1 | ecosystem: Host-associated > Fungi > Mycelium > Unclassified ...
AGAAACTACGCAATATCCATTTCAAATAGATATTCAAATATGATATTTGTCGAAAGCGAGAGAGTTCTAGTGCAGTTCTAATGCAGGAACAGAAGAAAGATCGAAAAACAAGCTAGTTTATATCAATTTACTAAAAAATAACTAGAATTTCATATTTTAGGCATTTCTTTACTTACGCCGAAAAATTTCTCGTGAACTATTTCATATTTATAACAGCCAAAAGTTACTTATTATCGCTTATTCATTACATTTACGTCAATTTGTTCACTTTTTGTATATTCATTCCTAGGGGAAACTTTACTCTAAATACAAGCATATTTGCGCGCTAACATCATTGTAAGCACGTTTTGAATATGGCCCATAATACGGGAAATAAATAACGCAAAACATTCTTTATTGATGTATTTCATATTGTAATAAAGAAAGAAATGTTATAATTATGAAGAAATAATATAGTTATGAAAAAATACAATCTGTTTAATAAATATAAAATTTCTAATGAAAACATAGTTTCCCTAATAACACAAACGTCGATACGTCGATTGTTGACTTTGCTAGTCAGGTCTTTAGAGTCGACTGTAGGTCAACTTTCTATAGACGTCCTTCCAATCTATTCGACTTTAAGACGTCTAGTGCTATTTACGCTCAAAGTTTAAATGTGGAAATGGATCATTTCATCCTTGTTGTTTAACTATAGTTAAAGTATGAATGCTATTCATGAGCGTTGTAAGCATGAATCGGACTACAGCCTAGAATGACTTAAAAGTCGGCTTATAGTCGTCTTTAAAGTGGGACATTGTATGACATAGAGACATCTCCAAGTCGTCTAAAATCCACTTATGGACGTCCATTTTTTAGACATCTAGAAGCTATAGTCGATTCAGAGTCGACTTTATGCTGTTAGAGTTCAAATAATACGGCCATCATGTTTTTCACGCACCTCCATAAAGGAAAGCTGCAAAGACGGTGGAAGAGTAAGGGACTCCGTACAATAAAAGGAATAGAGAACAGAGAACAGAGAATAAGAACAACAACAGTATTCCACAATACATGATTTCTGATAAGTTGAAATTCTTATTCTCTGTTCTCTGTTCCCTGTTCCTTTTATTGTGCGAAGCCCCTAACAAAAACGAAATGCGAAAACAAAACAAAAAGCCCAGCAGGATTAACAAAAATTTTCTAGGGACTTTACACACATCATGTTATCCCTTCCAACATGCGTGTCCTGAAACGAAGCAAGCGCCCTCATCATTAACAAGCCCGGTTTACGAATTACGGTTATGAGGTTATCATCGTCAGCATTGCGGACGTGAGAACTCAACATCGTCGTCACGTCACCGTCATCGTCGCCGCCGTTGTATCAGTCGCATCTTATCTTGTCTTATAAGCGATGGAGTGCGAATAATCCCCGGCGACGATGCTGCGTAATGTCGATCGCTCTTCTCCACAGTCGGTTACCAATTATAACTCGCGTCAAAGTCGAATTAGTGCCCGCCAGGCACGGCCTCGCGGAACGTCGGCCGCGTCGTTTTTACCGTCGTCGCCGCCACCACTCCGCCGCGTATGATTCATAAGGATCGAGCTCAGAGTTGTCTTCAGGTACGGCGGCAACGCGTCTCTCTCTTTCTGTCTCTTCGCGTCTCTCTTTTAGAATAGTCTAAAATCTGGAAATTGAGCACTCTATATATTCTCTGTTCTACTTAGTCCGGAGAATTAATAGGCTTTAGACATTGAAATTTCGGACGAGCGCCGCGCAAATTTGGGGGAAATCGCAGAGTGATTACGCTCCCGCAGCGAAAATTTGCACAAAATTATGTGTACCAATGATATTTCTAATAGTACATGACGTACGAACTACGACAGAATGTGACAGTTTCTGATTATTCGAACACATGGGTATGAAATCGTAGTATTATTGTTTTACAGCGCGCAAATTGCTGAATATTTTATTATTGATAATTATTTAAAATAGTGATTGTAGATAGTGCTGTATTTTATATATATCTTTCAAAATAGAATTAATATTTTAATAAATGTGATTGATAATATATTAGTAACTATTTTTGCAAGAAATTTTGTCGTGAACTATTGTTATTTTTATTTTTAAAATGTATATATTATAAAAAGATATAATCTTTCTAATTAGAAAAAAGAAAATTTTGATATCTTGTAAAATGAAGGATTATATCTTCCTATTCTTCTTCATTTTATTGGTATATTAATTTAATGTGTTTTGTAAAATATGAGCTGTATGCAATGCAAGTATTATGATGTAATATTTTGATTTTGTTATTAATTATTGTCTTTAAGTTTAAATTAATAATTTTAGATTCTGTATCTTGTATGTATCTTTTAAAGTAAAAAATTAATGTTTTAGTAAAATATGATTATTATTAACTATTTTTGCAACAAAAAGTTTGGTAAATTATCATTTTTATTTTTAAAATGTATATATTAAGAAAGTAAATAAATAAGATATAATTTAACTAAAAGAAAACAAATTTTAATATCTTATAAAATAAAAGATTATGCCTTCCTAAGTTTCTACTTTTATTGATGCATTAATTTATTATATTTAAAAAAATGGGCTTCGAGCATTATGATATAATATTTTTGTTAAAGGGACAAAAGCCAAATTTTATATATTCGGAGATGCTGGAAGTTGGTTTGCGAGTTGTTCGTGGCCAAGACTGGAAATGGGACGATCAAGATGGTGGAGAGGGTCATGCTGGGACAATAGTGGAAATCGGTAGACCTCCTTCTGCAGGGAACTCAACTTCTAGTCCAAATCCCACCGATCGGACACCAGACAAGACAGTCATCGTTCAATGGGATCATGGCGCTAGGAGTAATTATAGAATCGGTTATCAGGGTGCTTATGATTTGTTGGTGTTTGACAATGCGGCTGCTGGCGTCAAGCACTCCAACATTATCTGCGACGGTTGCAAAAGACATGGGATAATTGGTATCAGGTGGAAGTGCACAGAATGTTTTGACTACGATCTCTGCACACAGTGTTACATGGCCGACGTACATGAGTTAACTCACACTTTTGAGAGATATCAAACAACAAATTCTGTAGGGTAAGTGTTTACAATTCTAATGAAATTTGTATTTCCTCATTCTGACTATCTATAATAATAGTATAATTACAATTACATTGAGTGCAGAGTTCGTCTAGAGCCAAGAGAAGGCTGCACAAAGATACCTCTGAAAGGGATCTTCATAGGAGCAAAGGTCATTCGCGGACCTGATTGGGAATGGGGAAATCAGGATGGTGGACGTGGTATTTACATTTTATTTAAATTAACTGAATTATATGAATTAATTGAATTATATTATATAATCATGAATTACATAATCACCATCTAATTTCCTTTGAATATTTCAGGGAAAACCGGCAGAGTCATGGACATACGTGGATGGGATAACGAAAGCAGTCGATCTGTCGCAACCGTTACATGGTCCACGGGTAGCACTAATGTCTATCGATTAGGTTTTAAAGGTTGTGTGGATCTGTGTTACGTGGAGGAGGCTAATGCTGGCATTTACTACAAGGAACACCTTCCATTACTCGGTCAACCGGTCTTGACTGTATCGGATAATGGAAATGGCACAACACCGACAAAGAGTGGTGTCACAGGCATCACATCTAGTCCTCATCCTCTAATGTTTAACGTCGGTGACAAGGTGAAAGTTTTAATGGAGGTCGATACATTAAAGGAGATGCAAGATGGTCATGGCGGATGGAATCCGCGTATGGCCGAATACATAGGAAAGGTATTTCATAAAAATGATCATTTACAATCGTTAACATTAATTAATGTCAATTGAAGTTTAAATTTTGCGATACACGATGCATTTTTTTTGCTTTAGTAAATTATTAAAAATTTTACGTTCTATGTGATGCAATTGTAGTAATTTGCTCTAAAACGCAAGCAATTCAGAAAATGCATCGTGTGCCGCTAGCTTAATTTTAGATCTCTGTTTTATCTTTCTAGATAGACAGAAAAAAACTTCAATTAATATTGATTAACAGTTGTTATTGTATATGAGAGATATGTTTAATATATTTAATTAATACACAAGTCAATATGTTTAACATATTTAATATGAGATGCGTATCGTATAATTTAACTTTCTAACTTGAAATCTAGATTGGCACAGTACATCGAATTACGGATAAGGGAGATATTCGTGTACAGTACGAAGGCTGCCACAATAGGTGGACTTTCCATCCAGGTGCACTGACGAAAGTTACCGCCAAGGATGGATTTTCTCTTGGTGATATAGTCCGCGTGAAAAGCGATCTAGCTGCCGTGAAACAATATCAACGTGGCCATGGTGAATGGATAGACGTAATGAAAAATGTTAGTTGGCAATTTATATGCTTGTTTTTAATTTAGTACAGCTATATATAGAAATGACAGACATTTGATATCGGATATACTTGTCGCAGGCTCTAGGGAAGACTGGGAAGGTAATTAAAATCTATTCCGATGGCGACTTACGTGTGGCGTTGGACATACATGGTCATACATGGACATTTAATCCGTTAAGTGTTGTCCCGGTATCTTCTGGCACAAATACTATGGCTGCCACACACGATAATGTAAATAAGAGTAGAGATCATTCGGGTATGTTTATTTTTATTATATATATGAATTTTTGTTAATAATAGAATGAAAAAAGATGCCAAATTTAAAGTTGAATTGATATCAAAGGGAGATTAATTTTTATTATGCTGTGTGAAAAATAAGATCATCCGTTATAATTTATTCTTGTAGTCGACGGTACCGATAGTGAAGTGGAAAAGCTATTAAGGGATGCGGCTAGAGGTGAAGCTGGAGTGGATGCAGTACGAGAATTCTTGAAGAAATACCCTGGCAGAGTGGATGCATGTGCTCCTGGCGGTGGCAGAAAAACGTGCTTGCAAGTGGCCGCTCACCAAGGTCAGCGTGAGCTCTGCACTCTTCTTCTGGACGCTGGTGCTTCTTTGCGTGCGGTTGATGAGGACGGAGATACGCCTTTGCATTATGCGGCATTCGGGTATGTTGGAAATTGTTGCCGCATTTTTTGCAAAATTAATTATATTGTTCTCTCTTTTGATTAAACAGAAATCAGCCAGAGATAATGGATCTATTATTATCGCGAGGTGCAGCTATCAACGCCGTTAATAACGGCAGATGTAGTGCTTTGCATGTGGCAGTTAATAAGCAGCATGTGCAATGCGTGAGAGTTCTACTGCGTTATCATTGTGACGTCAACCTCCAAGACTCGTACGGCGATACAGCATTGCACGACGCGATAGGAAAGGATGCGCTAGATGTGATCGACGCGTTATGCGCCTGCGAGAAGGTTGACTTCACGCTAAGGAACAAACGGGGTTTCAATATCTTGCATCATGCCGCACTCAAGGGCAATGCTCAGTATGTGTATAAGATACTTAACAAGTATAATCTCATAGCGATCATGTCTGCATAGTAATAGCTTGGCTGTACTTAAGATTCATCTGGTTCATCTAATTTAAATATAAATAAAGTGCCTATATATTATCTAATTTACTTTGTGATCCTATGAATTTGCAGTGCAACGGAGAGGCTGGTTGCGCGCGCGCGTCACTTGGTAGACGTGAAAAAGGAAGATGGATTTGCAGCATTGCATCTAGCAGCGTTGAATGGACACAAGGAAGTTGCGGCTATCCTTCTCTCGCAGAATGGTGGCCGCGCCAAAGTGGATCTGTGCAACAATCGGCGGCAAACGCCGTTGCATTTAGCAACTTCGCAGGGACATTGGTCGCTCGTTGAGTTGCTGGTGCATCACAATGCGGATATCGGCAGCACGGATGAGGACGGCGACACTGTGTTACATATCGCGATAGCAAAGAGCCCGAATCAACAGACTGCTGTGCCTACACCCGAAAGTAGTCGGGATTCACCACTTTTGTATGCTGTATGTTGTCCAAGTTCTTGCTTTTGAATTAATCTTCTCTCTCTCTTTCTCTCTCTCTCTCTCTCTCTCTCTCTCTGTCTCGAAAGACATAGATGTACGGTCACAACTTCTCGCAATGCATCATTTTTTTTTAACTTCAACAAAAGATCTAAGATTGCTTTAATTCATAAAACAATTATTCATTTTCAAGAAAATTATTAAGTTATCAAATATAAGACAGCGCAACACTCTTTTTCTCTTCTCCTAGGCGGAGAAGTCACTCCTCTTTCTTTCTTTCTTATTTCTCTAAGAAGAAAGTTAAAAGGGATTGAAGCATCGCAAAAAGTTGAGATGTTATGAAACAGAGGTAATTAAATAAAGTTCCTTCATTATTTTTGCAATGTAGTTTCTATTTATGTTTTTTCTTAAATTGAAATTGAAACTTTTAAAATTATTATGTATATATATTATGATTTGAGAAGAAAAAAAAATGAAAAAAGAAAGGATAACTTATCAGTTTATCAGTTTTTTTCTAACGAATATTTTCTTCTTTTGAACAGATCTGGCAGAACCTGGCAAGGCAAGGCGCAAAGACTGAATTAGCATTAGCTTGTTTTTTGGTAAGCGTGGACAGGAGTTGCAAACTTCTTGAACAAGTCAGAAACAACAAGGACAAGACGGCGCTTGATCTTTTGGAAAGCAACCCACAGGCTGCCCTGCTCGCTGATCTTTTACGCTCTTACAAATACCAAAGTCATAGCACGCAATTAGAGTAAGACAAGATATGAGTGTTCTAAATGATCCGCAAGTCGAAATGTAAATTTTAACTGAAACGTAACTTTAAATTGATTTTACGTTTTGAAAACTGATCTTGCAATACGCTTTTGGAATCACTTAATTGATTTAGAGTTTATCAACATACAATGTAAAATATAATTCGTTTTACAGAATAGAGAACAATCCTTCGCCTGGTTACGTAGAGCCACCTGCGTACCGAATAGATAATATATCGCAGTCGGAAGGATTGCATGTTGCGAAGAAGAATATAACCGGTTCCGGCGATGCGGCAGAATGTCGGGATTGCTCGGGGATCATAGAAAACACAAAACAGGAGAATCGAATTGATCCTAGCAGTAGCATTACGCTTGTTGGTTGTGCACGTTGTGGCCATACACAAACAATTCCAGGTATATGATTTTTTTTATTGATCTCGTATAAATTGATTAAATTGATCAAGAAAATCTTGGTGAAATTGATTTCAAGGAATTATTAAGTATTTTCTGTATCAGTGAAATATTCTGTATAACAAATTATAAGAAATCTTGTGGAAATCATACGAATATGTTTTATATTATTTTTCTAGATGGTCAGTTGGCGACAGGTGAAGTCTCTATAGCTAATTCGGAGGATAAATCGAAGGACTTATCTTCAGAAGGCAAACGAAAGGAGGAGATTGGTGACAAGGAAAAAGAGAAGGACAAAGATCTAGAACGGCTACGTTATTTGGAAACTAGAGTCGCGGATCTCGAGGAGGCGAATATGTGTAGCATCTGTATGGAACGTCGTCGTAACGTCGCATTTCTTTGCGGACATGGCGCGTGTGAGCACTGTGCCGCTCCATTGAAGACTTGTCACATGTGCCGCAAGACGATCACAAAAAAGATTAATTTATATTAGAAGTTCGATCAATCACCATATGTTTATATCGGAACATTGATTTCCACGCGGTGTATACAGCATATGTCACGAGAGGAAAAGTCGATATCAGTGATAATAATAGTTAAATAGTCCTTAATGTCCAAATTTAAACAATTTAGATTACGCAGCCAGAACAAGAGACAGAGGAATTTCTTTACTCGCTATGTCGCACGATTCCTTTCGAGACATTCTGTTTGCCCAACAGAAAATTTTGTCATTCGCCATGTCGGCGTAGGAAAATGTTCATCAATTGATTGTAACGATGCGTACGTTACGTTTCATGCTGATGAAATTAAACTGCCAAAATGTACATTTTATTTTCGCGGATAGTACGAAAGGGAAAAAAAATGAAGCTCTCTTATATTGCATTAACGTCGTGCCATAGCGAGATAGGTTTGCGCACAACACGATAATCGTATTTGCCTGGACACGAGATATTTTGATCTTTTGTTATTTCTTTATTTTTTTCGGCAATTAGTTAAATCGGTTATATTAAATTATAAAATTATAAAAATTAATTAATACCAGTACTGAAGAGGGAGGGGGGGGGTGATGTCTTGTGTCTTGACAAACACGCCCGATGTACGATTATATCGTTTACGCTTTCCTTCCTCATGAATCGGCGTTTTCGTCTATGCTTTATCCCGTCCATTTTTTATTCATGTTTAAAGAGAGCGCGGATGACGAGCACTGAAAGAGCGAACTTCTTATCTTAACGTAGGAAACATACGCGATCGTGTTTATGCGTTTATATTATAACAATCATCAGAAGCTCGTAGAAACATTCGTACATATCGCTACATTATTGCGAGAAGAAAAAAGAATACTGTTTCCACGTGTTCGAAAATTGTCCGAATTCCTGTTACTTCCGCGCAGTAAAAGGGAAGGGGGCACATTTTAGATAGTAAAATTTTTTAGACTTTTTAAAATAGATTTTTGCTGAAAAACTTATATTGATTAAGTTTCAGCCATTTTTTAAAATATGTTAATAATATAACTTGGAATTTTGTTACTTGATATGTGGCAAGATTCGATATTTGATATGAATTAAATATTATCATGAAGGAATGTTTTCGATGTTTCAAAGAAATGTTTTGTTAAAAATGATAAAAGTCTTTTGATAACTTAGTATTCAAATTGTGGGAATCAGTGAGGTGATGTTTAATGTATCCTCTTTTCTCCGATCATGTTCGCATCGTTCTGCGTAACGAATAACACACACTAAAGAGAAACATACAGTCTTATAGCCAAGTTTTCTAGGTAGAATAATTGTACTCGTTTGTATAAAGTGATTCATTTGTGATCGAATATGACAGCAGTGGAACCAATTAATTTTAAGCGCGCTTCCCGTCATGAACGCACTTTCAAGCAAAAGGAAAGTAATGCGTTCGCATGTAATAAAGAAACTGATTATTGAGGTACAAGAGAGATTATTGAGATACAAGCTTAATTATTAACGCGAGAATCTATTTTTTGGTGATTCTCAAATTATCAGAAAAAGAAACTCTATGGATGTGTGATTTCTAGAAGAATTTTTTTTCCATCAGTATTAAAGTCTTGCCTTTCTACTCAATACAACGAAAAAAAACTTGTACTCGAGGTGCGTAAAAAGTTGTATGTAACACGAGTCGTGTAAATGAATGTATCAGAGGATTCTGATCAATCGATTTTTACGTCGGTTAGCATAATTTCTACATTGGTGACTGGAGAAATCGAAAATGATTTTTATGGGTTATTGTGCACTGGGGCGAGAGCGGTCCTTTCAGGGTAACACATCACGAATTTTACGTTCATGAGGAGAAACGTACAATTTGTGATAGTGCCAATTTGATTTCGTCAGGATGATATTAATTTTCTTCCTTTTTTACCCCTCTCTTTCTCCCTTTTTTATAATAATAGCCATATTGTCGTTTTAGATATATGCGGCGTATATATTACGAAAGATGTTATATTACGATAAAACTACAGCGTTAAGATAAATCTTAAGCGTCGATAGATTTCTACAATTGTAATTTAAGGCATAATTTAAATAAACAATTTGACGGTAAATGAACTTTAATGTGCCCTTCATATACGTTTTTTTTCCTTTAAACTTTATGGAATAATGCGAGAAATTTCTCTTTCACACTACTTGTTAAGTTATTGATAAAAATTATAATATTATAGATACGAAGCGGTAACAAGAACAAATTCATATAACATAGACACCAGACATCTCACGCAGTCAAACGAGAAGCGTAAAATAAACTTGTCCTTAACTTAGCAAGCAATCTTATTTATTTTGGTATTCGATAAAGGTTCCGATAGTCGTATATTACAATATTGAGCCAGTTTTGCAAAAATTGTAATAGCGATATACTAATGATATATAATAATGTAATAATGGTAATAATATTTTCTTTTCCTAAAGTAAACCTAAACGCAATGTATTCTATTAATAGTATGTGACACTGTGTATTATCTGTAGTACCTAATTAACTTAAATTTAAATCGTGGGGCCGTAGCACAACGTGCAATACGATCACGTAATGCATTTTATCCGTGTTAAAATCGTCTTACATCGCTTTCTTTAATTCGCGTAGATCTTATCTCCTTCCATATCGTCTCTTCGAAGATAATGCATGTGAGATCCTGATAAAGGGTAAGCATCAAGATATAACTTATCAGAGATTAAGAAATATTTCATCATGTATCGTATGCTTCATAAGAACTAAACATATTATTTTCAATTCGATATTGAATCGCTTTGCGTCTTATTTAGATACATGGTTTTCCCTATTTTTGGATCTATACATCACATACAACGTAAAAAATAATCTTTCATTCCTTTTGTTTCTTTCTTCCATTTTTTCATCTTTTTTATTATTCATTTTCTTTTTATTATTTTTTTTTTTAGTAATTCATAAACGCGATCAAGATGATATAGTTACGAAAATAAATAATACAGATTTCTCTGGAATATTGATTGAATATTGATACATATCGAAAGAAGAACAAACGCATAGGAAAGATACTGAATAAAATGATATTTTTGTGTTTCGTCAAATTGTAAAGACAATTGAATGAAGAAAACACAAATCTTCGTTTTGTTCACTTTACTCTCATTTAGATCTTATTCTTTTGCATTGTTACTTTATATTTCATTCGTAAACGAGTAAAGTGTACACTATCAATATACAAACATTGCTGGTAATTGACGAAATCACCTAAGATTTTTAAATGAAAAATACTCTAACGCGTACATCATTCGCGTATGCGTTAGTGTAATTTTAATTCGAAGAAGACGTTGGAAAGTGCACTTGCTACTTACAAAAACAAATTACGATAATTTATATCAATCGCGAAATACAACTTTGCACTAATTCCGTCGCGCGCGAGTTACCATGACATTTCTTTTTTTTTCTTATTTCAAGAATAATAGCGGTTTCATGTAAAGTGTACAGCAAAACGCGAGATTTACCGTTGCTTTTCTCTCGCAACTTCTACGAGTAATTAAAGTTCTATTCGCATCTACGTATAAGACTTCAAGTGCCCGATAGCGAAAGAATTGTCAAGAGAGAGCGTAGTAAACGCGCACAGACGAAACTATGGCGATCCTGCCTCCCATTTCTTCCCTTGAACGCGTGCAGCGTATTTATCGGCGAGTTTTACTTCTAACAGGAATTCCTTCCTTAACAGGATTCCTTAATAGGTAGCCTTAATAAGAGCTTTTGCTCTCTATTTTTTTTCTCTCTCTCTCTTTCTCTCATTCTCTCTCTCTCTCTCTCTCTTTCAGAACGATTCATCGACTTCCCGATGTCGATATATAGATACGTAAAACCGTCACACTGATTCATTCGCCGAGCGTAATTATTGTCAACTACGATCAAATCCTGAGTCCGGCCAAACACTGCGAGATCACCGTTTTATTAATGTTGGGAAACGATAGTTATAAGATACCCAGTATTTCGTTACTCTAAATACAATAATATAATGACAATATAATGATATATATATATATATATAATATATGTGTGTATAATATACATTTTATTATAGCGGTAACACTATATATTGTCTAATATATAGCTATAACTCCACGCACGATCAGTTTTATAGACGTCCAAAATGCCCCATTGCGCCCCCTACAATGTTTCACATGTCATCACGGGAAACGTTTATATGATGATAGTAATGCGTTGTCATTGTACACTGATGATAATAATAAGCAAACGCGATTGAATTAAAATGATGGTCCATGGATGAATTGTAAATGATTTTTTTGTGGGATAACTCTAATGCAATGCATATTATATTGCAAAAAGATTCCGATCTAAAAAAAAACTAAAAAAAAAAGAGAAATTCTTGAACCCTTATTTTTGAAAAGAAACTTATACGAAAAACTAGGAAAATAGTACAGTATATATTATAATACTTCTCTAATTTTTCGTATATATATATATATATATATATATATATATATATATATATATATATTTTTTTTTAAATATAT
>Ga0157363_1005190_pt1 | contig 12116 bp, 9 predicted proteins | sample AttsexASBM1_FD_111477 | JGI IMG/M metagenome (GOLD analysis project Ga0157363, IMG submission 111477) | Fungus gardens microbial communities from leaf cutter ant in Ribeirão Preto, State of São Paulo, Brazil - Atta sexdens ASBM1 | ecosystem: Host-associated > Fungi > Mycelium > Unclassified ...
CCCGGCAGCGTGTCGCGGTCAAGCTTCTCCAGAACGCTGTTTTTCATGGCGCGGTTCAGCGCTGCCCCGGCGTTCTGATACTCAATCTGGTTGGTGAAATCGCCGAACTGAATAGTGCCGCTGGCGTCGCGCAGATCGGTACCGCTCAGGGCCGGCCCGGTCTGCAGGCGTACTTTCAGGCTCTCCGGCACGCCGGCGACCTGCAGCGGAAAAATCCCCTTCTCGCCCGGCTGCACTACGCCCTCCAGCCTGACCGGGATCACCGGCAGCGGCGAGCCGATACCATACTGCGCGGCGGCGGCCTGCTGGTTCGCCTGCAGCGCTGCGGCCAGCGTTTGCGCCGCAACGGCGCGACGCTCCACGCTCTGCTTCACCTCAGGAAAGTGCTGTTCCGCCCAGCTGTCTGGTGAAAAGCCCTGCTGCGTCTGCCCGGCGGCGTCGGTTCTGACAACGTGGGTATCCAGGGCAATGCCGGCTATGACGGCACAGCTCAGCACGGCGGTCAGCAGCAGGCGACGCCTGCGCTGCCGGTCAAGCTGGTGTGCGAGCACTGAAACATCAGACATAACGACACCTCATCGGGTTAACAGCCCGGAATTAACGCAGGCTGTGTTATATATGTGATAACTAATGTGATGAGAATTGTGCTGATGTGACTAAAATGTCAACAGCCCGGCGGCGATTTTTTCAGGAGAGCGATCTGGATCGCTGTTTGAACCGCAACCGCTGATAAAGGTTTAAATTCCCTTATGTCAGGGATACTGGCGAGGATAAGTTGTCTGGAGGTGACTCAGTCGGGCGGTGATTTCGTGATCCTGCTCGCTAAGTGGGATGAAATATTTTACCTGTATTGAAATTTAATACGAAAGATATGTTATCTAAGTGAGAAAAGAAGTATCACTAGCAGCAGCATAATAATCACACGCCGTTAACACGGCATACGGCGGGATCGCAGGCAGCCCGCAGCACATACCAGGTGGAGGTGTCGGTGGAGAGTGGCGATATCATTGTGGGCCTGGATTCAGGTACCTCGGTGGTCAAGGCGGTAGCCTTTGATTTGACCGGCAAACAGCTGGCCTGCGCGTCGGTACGTAACCGCTATTATCGCGCAGCAGGTGGCGCAGCGCAGCAGTCGATGTCACAAACCTGGCAGGATGCGGCCAGCGCCCTGCGTCAGCTCGGCGACCATATCGACAACCTGGCCGCCCGCGTAGTGGCGTTAGCCGTGACGGCTCAGGGGGACGGCAGCTGGCTGGTGGATGCGGAAGATCGGCCAGTGGGTGACGCCTGGATCTGGCTCGATGCCCGGGCGGCCCCCACGGTGGCCACGCTGAATCAGCACCCGCTGGCGCAGGCGCGCTTCAGCGCCACCGGCACCGGACTCAATACCTGCCAGCAGGGGGCGCAGCTGGCACACATGGACAGGCACTTTCCTGAACTGCTGGCAAAGGCTGACGTCGCGCTGCACTGCAAAGACTGGCTCTACCTTAACCTGACCGGTGTACGCGCCACCGACCCGTCTGAGGCGAGTTTTACCTTTGGCAACTTTCGTCACGCCGGCTATGACGACACCGTGATTGACGCGCTGGGGCTGACGCACCGGCGTCATCTGCTGCCGGAGATTGTCGAGGGCACAGAGACCACGCATCCCCTGACCCGCGAGGCGGCAGCGCTAACGGGCCTGCGGGCCGGGACCCCGGTAGTGCTGGGCTATGTGGATATGGCGATGACGGCGCTGGGCGCGGGCGTCCACACCGGCGAGGCCAATACCGCCTGTTCGATTGTGGGTTCAACCGGCGTCCATCTGCGCAGCGTTACTGTTGATGATGTCTGGCTCAATCCGGCGCAGACCGGCTACGTGATCCCGCTGCCGTGGCCCGGTTATGTCACGCAGGTTCAGACCAATATGGCCTCGACGCTGAATCTGGACTGGCTGCTGAATGTCGCCGGAGACCTGCTGCAGAGCTTTGGCTGCGAAACCGATCACGCCCGGCTGGTGGCGCAGATTGATAGCTGGCTGACGCACACCACACCCGGCACGCTGCTGTTTCATCCCTATATTTCACTGGCGGGCGAACGCGGTCCCTTCGTGAATGCCAGCGCGCGTGCCGGTTTTACCGGCCTGCACTATCAGCACACTTTTGGAGACCTGGTGCGCGGCGTGGTAGAGGGAATTGGTATGGCGGCGCGCGACTGCTACCAGGCGATGGGTCAGGATCGGCCCGGCGAGATCCGTCTGACCGGCGGTGCGGTGCGTTCAGCACCGCTGCGGCAGATCCTCGCGGCGGCTATCGGTGCCCCGGTGCGTATCAGTCAGCGTGAAGAAGCGGGCGCGGCCGGCGCGGCAATGATGGCCGCGGTTGCAGTGGGCGCGTTCTCTTCTATGGCCGCGTGTGCCGAAACCTGGGTCCGCCCGCTGCTTGATGCACCGGAAGCGCCGCAGCCCGATCTGATGCAGCGCTATGACGCGCTGTTTCCTCATTATCAGCAGATCCGCAGCGATCTGCCGGCCTGCTGGCAGGCGCTGAATACCTGTAACGGAGTCAATCATGAGTGACACTATGCTGGATCTGTTTGTTATTGGCGGCGGCATTAACGGCGCCGGTATCGCCCGTGATGCCGCCGGTCGCGGCCTGTCGGTGGCGATGTGTGAAAAAGACGATCTGGCGCAGGGCACCTCCTCCCGCTCCGGGAAGCTGGTGCACGGCGGCCTGCGCTACCTGGAGTATTATGAGTTCCGGCTGGTGCGCGAAGCGCTGATTGAGCGGGAAGTGCTGCTGAATGCTGCCCCGCATATTATCTGGCCGATGCGCTTTGTGCTGCCGCACAGCCCCTCCGATCGTCCCGCCTGGCTGGTACGGCTCGGCCTCTTCTTCTATGACCATCTGGGCGGCCGTAAGAAACTGCCCGGTACACGCTCACTCGACCTGACGCGCGATCCGGAAGGTGCCCCGCTACTCGACAGCTATAAAAAAGGGTTTGAGTACTCCGACTGCTGGGTGGATGACGCGCGGCTGGTGGTGCTGAACGCGCTGGATGCCGCTGAGCGCGGCGCAACCATTCTGCCGCGCACGCGCTGCGTTGCCGCACAGCGCCTGGCCGGCAAGTGGCAGATAACCCTTGAAGATGTCAGCAGCGGCGAGCGCCGCACGCTGTTTGCGCGGGCAATCGTCAACGCGGCGGGACCCTGGGTGCTGGACATTGTGAGCGACGTGACGCAGAGCCACAGCCAGCGCCGGGTGCGTCTGGTGAAAGGCTCACACCTTATCGTGCCTAAATTCTGGGAGGGTCAGCAGGCGTATCTGGTGCAGAACACCGATAAGCGCGTGATTTTTATCAATCCTTATGAAGGCGATAAAGCGCTGATTGGCACGACGGATATTCCGTGGGAAGGCAAAGCGGAAGCGGTGACCGCCGACGATACGGAACAACAGTATCTGTTAGACGTCGTTAACCGCTACTTCAAAGTTAAGCTGCGCCCGGCTGACGTTATTACCCGCTTCTCCGGCGTGCGTCCGCTGTTTGACGACGGCAAAGGCAACCCCTCCGCGGTGACGCGCGACTACGTGTTTGACCTCGATAACCAGCAGGATGCGCCGCTGCTGCACGTCTTCGGCGGGAAAATCACTACATTCCGCAAGCTGGCAGAGCACGCCCTGCAGAAGCTAGCCCCCTTCTTTCCGCAGATGGGCGCTGACTGGACGCGTGCGGCCACGCTGCCGGGAGGCGATATGGCTGACGCCGACTTTGAAACCTTTCTTGAACAGTGCAAAGCGCGCTGGCCATGGCTGCCGCAGCCGCTGCGTAAACACTACGCCCGTCTCTATGGAACGCGCATCGCACAGCTGCTGGCAGATGCAACGGCGCTGAGCGATCTGGGACGCCATTTTGGCGGACTGCTGTATGAAGCAGAAGCACGCTATCTGGCTGACCACGAGTGGGCGCAGCAGGCGGAGGATATTCTGTGGCGGCGCACTAAACATCAGCTGCACCTTACCCCGGCGCAGCGCGATGCGTTCATCACCTGGTTTGAAGCGGCTTCCGCGCGCGTGATCCCGCTGCGCGCCCGTGCCGGACAGGAGAACTGATATGGCCCTGACTCTTTCGCTTAATACGAATCCGCTGGTTAACCGCTTTGCCGATCCGCACGACTTAATTATCACGGTGGCGGAACAGATCCGCATTCGCGACCTGCAGCTGACCCATGAATTTATCAATCCGGGCTGGCCTGCCGCGACGATAACCGCAATGACGCGTCGTATGCAGCAGGCGCTGAACGCCACCGGCGTGCGCGTCACCTCCGGTATGACCGGCCCCTACGGGCGACTGAACCACTTTGGTCATCCCGATGCTGCGGTGCGCCGCTACTATATTGACTGGTTCAAAACCTTTGCGGATATCACCGCTGAACTGGGCGGTGTGGCTATCGGCTCGCAATTTGCCATTTTTACGCAGCGCGACTTCCGGGACGCAGAGCGCCGCGAAACGCTTATCGATATCGCCACTGACTGCTGGCAGGAGGTCGCTGAACATGCGCGCGCGGCGGGGCTGAAATATCTTTTCTGGGAGCCGATGAGTGTGGCGCGCGAGTTTGGCGAAACCATTCCCGCCGCGCTGGCACTGCAGCAGCGCCTGAGCCAGCGCGATTTTGCCCTGCCAATGTGGATGATGGCGGATATTGATCACGGTGATGTGACCTCGGCCGATCCGCAGGATTACGATCCTTACGCCTGGGCCGAAGCTGTGCCGCGCTGCTCACCGATCATTCATATCAAGCAGAGCATGATGGATAAAGGCGGGCATCGTCCGTTTACAATGCAGTACAATGACGGCGGCCGTATTCAGCCGCAGCCGCTGCTGGAGGCGCTGGCGCGTGGCGGCGCGCAGGATAATGAAATCTGCCTGGAGCTGAGTTTCAAAGAGCGCGAGCCCACCGACAGTCGCGCCGTGGCGGAGATCGCAGAGAGCGTCGCTTTCTGGGCCAGCCATATTGAAACCGGCGTGGCGGACCTGCATCTGGCGACGCACCGGCCCGCCGGAGCGCACAGCTAAACACGCGGGCCGGAGCCCGCGTCGTCTTCTACTCTGAATGGACAAAGACATGAAATCCGCACCTGCTTCTGCCGATCGTGATGACTCTCTGGCGCTGCGTGCGGCCTGGCTGCACTACGTAGGCGGCCTGACTCAGGCTGAAGTCGCTAAACGACTGGGGCTGCCTTCGGTAAAAACGCACCGCCTGATTGCGCGCATGGTGGCGGAAGGCGCAGTAAAAATCACCATTGATGGCGATATTCTCGACTGCGTGGCGCTGGAGGATAAGCTGCGTCAGCACTTTGGCCTGCGGTTTTGTCAGGTTGCGCCCGATCTGGGTGAAACCGGGCTGCCGGTGCGGGCGCTGGGGATGGCTGGCGCGGACTATCTGCGCCAGCTGCTGCTCGGCGCGCCCGCGATTACGCTCGGGCTGGGGCATGGCCGTACCCTCTCCGCGGCGATCCATCAGCTGGCGCGCCTTGAGGCACCACAGGCGCGTTTTGTGTCGCTGCTGGGCTGCCTGACGCGCAACTATGCGCTCAACCCGCATGATGTTATGCACCGCATCGCCGCCAAAACCGGCGCGCAGGCTTACATGATGCCGGTGCCGTTCTTTGCGAACACTGAAGAAGATCGCGATGTTCTGCTGGCGCAGCGCGGCGTCAGCGAGATTTTTGATATGGCCGCGCGCAGTGAGGTCAAGCTGGTCGGTATCGGGACGGTAGAGCCGGCGGCTCAGCTGGTTGAAGCCGGCATGCTCGAAGAGGCGGAGATCAACGCCCTCTCAGCTGCCGGCGCGGTGGGAGAATTGCTGGGCCACTTTTTTGCCGCCGACGGCACGCTGATCCACAACTCACTGACGGCGCGGACACTTTCCGTGCCGCTCAGCCAGAACCGCAGTGAGATTGTGGCGCTGACGGGTGGCCTGAGTAAAGTGGCGGCTATTCGTGCCGTGCTGAGCAGCGGTCAGCTCTCCGGGCTGATCACTGATGAGGTCACGGCGCAGGCGCTGCTGATATAACGCTGACCGGTCAGTAAAATAGCGCTCTGCACCGCCAGGTTAAATCTGCGTGACCTCCGTTCCCTGCGCCGTCAGCAGCGCCTGAGCGGCCGGATCAAGCTCGCTGTCGGTAATCAGCTGCCTGAACGGCTGATGCGGCGCCAGCGCATAAGGGTGGATCTGACCAAATTTAGAGGAGTCGGTCAGCGCAATAGTGTGCGCAGGCTTTTCCAGCAGCGCATGAACCACATCGCAGCGCAGCATGTTGCGCCCGGTAAAGCCGGTGGCGCGATCCCAGCCATCAATGCCGATAAAGACTTTATGAAAGCTGAGCTGCTGAATACAGAGTCGGGTCAGCGGACCGACCACCGACTCACTGCTTTTCTGAAACAGACCGCCGAGAATAATGACGTCGCCGCCCTTTTCACGCAGCAGGCCGGCAATATAGTGGCTTACTGTGACCAGCGTAACGTCATGCCGCTCGCTCAGCGCCTGTGCCAGCAGCGCATTGGTGCTGCCCCCTTCAATAAATACCGTTTCCCCTGCATTCACCAGAGAGGCGGCTTAATCGGCCAGCCGTTTTTTTACGGCAAGGCGGGTTTGCATCCGGGCGCTGACGTCGTCACCGCCCGCAGCAACGGCGGAGCCATGCACCCGACGCAACAGCCCCTCTTTTTCCAGCTGGTTAAGATCCTGGCGCATCGTGACTTCAGAGACGCCGGTGGTCAGCGCCAGCTCGCTGACGCTGACGCTGCCGCGCGCGCTGAGCAGCTCGATAATTGACTGATGACGTGCGTTCATAGTGTCCTGCAGTTAGTCAGTAAGGCCCAGCGCCTGACGGCCGCGGGCGTTCAGATGCTGGGGCGTAAAGCGATCCTGCCAGTTAACCTCATAATCTTCACGCGGGAAATCACCGGGTGAAACACCCTCTGTCAGCGCCTGCGCCACCTGATGCGCGTAAGCGCGATTTTTGTCGCACATCGGCGCGGCCGGAATATACATCACATTACCCCAGCCCTGCTGATCTTCTACCGGCGCGACAGAATGTATCACATCGCAATGCCACCATACGGAATCGCCCGCTTCCAGCGCCGGAATGGAGCAGAGTCCGGCAATCAGTTCAGGATGCCAGCGCTCCGATACCGGCAGGACTTTACCCGGCTCAACCCCGCATAGCTCCTCTTCCGGTACATCGCTGAGCAGAGGACGCAGCAGCAGTAACGCCATTGCCTGCGGCACCGGCACAACGTGCAGCAAACCCTGACCCGGCTGCATATCAGAGAGCGCCGTCCAGCCCTGAAACGTACGGAATACCGAACATTTTGTGGTAGTACCGGACTGGTATTCATTTACCTCTGTGCGGTATGCCGCATCCCACGGGTCGTACTGTGCAAAGCGGTTATTAAAGATATGTCTGAATACCTGCTGATAAGCCGGCAGCAGCCAGCGCTCCAGCGCACCGGAATCGGTATGCGCACCGAGCCCTTTAGAGGTTGTGCCGGGCAGCCGCCGGCGGATGCGGTCGGGATAGATAATGCTGACATCAGGGTCAAACCAGCGTTTACCCTGAGAATCAAACCGCCACAGGTGATTGAGGAATCGCTGGGTGGCAGCCATCGCCTCACTCTGCCGCGCGGCCATTTGCGCCTGACTCCAGTAAATCGGATAGATTTCCGGCCGCGACGCCGCAAGATTGCCAAAGAAATCATCTCCCGGTCCCCGGTAGCCGGTCATAAAATCGTTATCGTCCAGATAACGCATCATCGATGCATCCCATCCCAGCGCACATTCGCGGCTGAAATTACCTTTTACCACAACACAGCCGCGCCGCCGGATATGTGCTTTCTGCGCCTCACTGATTTCACCTGCGGCTATCGCCTGCCAGCTCAGCTGGGGCCAGGCGGAACCAGACTGCGCCTCTTCATTTCTGGCCGCGGCAAGCTCCGCCACCACGCTCTCCCGCACCTGCTTATACAGCGCCTCCACATCTCCGATCTGCTGGCGCAGCTGCTGCTTCATCTGACGAATGCTTTTTCTGAAATCGTCGGGCTGCTGCTCTGAAGAGAATAAAGTGGTCACAGAAATCACCTCTCGCTCTGGTTTCAAATGAAAGTTAATAACATTTCATTCATAACACGCAGCTGGCGTATGGCAAGCCGGTTGTGGCGGAAAGCCGGACGCGGTCACAGTTGGCAGGAGGTTTCATTTGAAAGTGTGAGGTAGCAAAAAGCTTAGTTCCTGCGGGCTGCCCTGCCCGCGGCTTATTTCTTCTGTCAGGCTTTTTTCGCAGAGGTGGTTAACTATGTTAATATAAAAATAATAATGCTTGTTGTAACTACTAAGGCGCTACCAGGTAGCGATACTGAATAAATTCCGTTTTCGTTGCCAGCCGGTCGTACAGCCCCCGTGCGGCGACGTTTCCCTCCTGCGTGTTCCAGTAGACCCGTGAACAGCCGCGCGCTCTGGCCTGCTCATAGACGGCCAGTATCAGCGCCTCACCCGCACCGTTACCGCGCGCCGCTTCTGCGACAAACAGGTCCTGCAGATAACAGTAGTCACCGCGCGTCCAGGTGGAGCGATGCGTCAGAAAATGCACCAGCCCCACCATGCTGCCACCCTGCTCCAGCACCAGACAATACATCGGTTCCGCACGGGAGAGCATGCGCCGGAACGTTTCGCCGGTCGTCGCCTCATCAATCTCTGTCTGATAAAACTGCTGGTAGCCCTGCCATAACCGCAGCCAGGCCACATAATCCTCAGCCCGCAATGCCCGTATATTCATCGTCTCTCCTCACTTTGCCAGCGCACGGATAATCTCATCTGCAGCAATAACGCGATCGTCATTGGGTATCCATTTGTTGGCCAGCATAATCAGCCCCACCCTTTGGGAAGGGATAAACACCGCATAGGCTGAAAAGCCATTGGTTGAGCCGGTTTTGTTATACCAGGCGCGCAGCGGCACCGGCGCAGAAGGAGAAACCGGCGTGGCCCGCATACCGTTAAGTATGATTTTGCTGCTGTTCCCCGCCACCAGCTGCTGCTGAGTAACAGGCAGCGGGTAGTACTCCCACATCATCGCCTGCGTAAATGCCGCCGTGCGAAAATAGCCCTGATGGGTGGCAGCCACCGCCTGCCGCCAGGCAGGTACCACGTTAACCTCTCCCATCTGAATGCCGATCCAGCGAATCAGATCTTCTGACGTTGATTTCAGCCCATACGCTTCTGCATCCAGCGGCCCGGGCGTCACGCGTACCGGCCGGTTCTGTTTATCGTAGCCCTGCGCGTAATCCGGCATGGCGCGCGGCGGCACCTGAAGAAAAGTACGATGCATTCCCATCGCCGGCAGCAGCATCGACTCCATTGCGCGCATAAATGACATATTCAGGCTCTTCGCCGCTATCATGCCGAGCATACCAATACCGAGGTTTGAATAGACGCGCTCTGTTCCCGGCTCTGCCTCAGGCTGCCACGCCTTATACCATTGCATCAGCTGCGCGCTATCCGTGACCTCCTCCGGCACAAACAGCGGCATGCCGCTGGTATGCGTCGCCAGGTTTAGCAGCGTAACGCGATCGAGCGCGCTGCCCTGCAGAGCAGGCAGCCACTGGCTGACGCTGTCGCGAAGCTGCATTTTATGCTGCTGTACGGCGTAGCTGGCGAGCGTGGCGGTAAAGGTTTTACTGAGCGAGCCGATCTCAAACAGCGTGCGGGAGGTGACCGGTTCTCCGCGATCGGTTGAAGTGACACCGTAACTATAAAAGGTCGTCTGGCCTTTGTTCAGCACGGCAACCGCCATGCCGGGGATCGCAAAGCGCGCCATCAGCGGCTCAATAATGTTATCCGGTGCCCGGGCAGCAGCGGAAGTGGCGATAAACAGCAAAAATGTAGCCATAACGCGGCGTCGCATGAATAATCCTTATTCCTCAGAACCAAAAGCGGTGCGCATAGTATATCCGCCCCCGGCCCACCCCACATGCCCATTCGTGGTGTAAGTGAACAGAGTCACATCCTGAGTAAGCGGGTTTGCCGTTTTGGCTGCGCACTCCTATACCTTTGACGGATAAGCCTTCACCGTCAGGGAGCGTGCTATGGCTACTGTGTTAACCCGTAATGAGCGTCTCGACAGGCTGCGCCAGCGTCAGATTACACCGGTCCTGATTGCCGGAGGCGGCATAAACGGCATCAGTACCTTTCGCGAACTGGCCCTTCAGGGCATCCCGGCTATTCTGGTGGAGCGCGATGACTGGTGTCAGGCGGCAAGTGGTGCCCTGTCGCGCATGATCCATGGCGGCCTGCGCTATCTTGAAACCGGTGAGTTTGGTCTGGTTAAAGAGTCGGTGATCGAGCGCGACCGGCTGATGAAAAACGCGTCGCACTATGTTTTCCCGCTGCGGACGACGGTGCCGGTGGAAACCTTCGGCGGCGGCATGGTCAACGCCACGCGACGGTTTCTGCGCCTCAGTGACAAACCTGCCCGGCGCGGTGCGCTGCTGATCAAAACCGGCCTCAGCCTGTATGACCTCTATACGCGCCAGTATGGCTCCATGCCTAAACATCAGGTACGAAGCGAGGCGGCAACCCGCGATCGCTGGCCGGGCTTTGCGCCGTGGGTGAAATATAGCGCCAGCTACTATGATGCGTGGATCAGCGCCCCTGAACGGCTGGGGCTTGAGCTGGTGGAGGATGCAGAGCGCGCCTGCAGCGACGCGCTGGCGCTGAATTATATGCAGTTAATCAGCAGCGACGGTGAGAGCGTCACGCTGAAAGATACGCTGAGCGGAGAGCAGTTTCGCCTGCAGCCACACGTGCTGGTCAATGCCGGCGGCGCATGGATTGATCGGCTTAACCAGCAGATCGCGCCCCAAAGCGCCCGGCAGAAACTGATTGGCGGCACCAAAGGGTCACATCTGATCCTCGATCATCCGGAGCTGCTGCGCATGCTTGATGGTGAAATGGTCTACTTCGAGAATCAGGAGGGGCGCGTCTGCATCCTCTATCCGTGGGGAGGTAAAGTCCTGGCCGGCTCAACGGATATCCGCGTTGACGATCCCGATAACGTGGTCTGCGAGGCAGCCGAGAAAGCGTATATTCTTGAGTCGCTGCGCTTTGTCTTTCCTGAGGTGGTGGTGCCGGAGTCCGCCGTGGTCTACACCTTTTGCGGCGTACGTCCGCTGCCTGCCAGTGATGCAAAGCTGAGCGGTCAGATATCACGTAACCACTCGCTGGTGATGCTGCCGCCCGATCCCACCCGCGCCTGGAGCACGCTCTGTCTGGTAGGTGGTAAGTGGACCACTTTTCGCCGCTTCGGTGAAGAGGCGGCCGATCGCGTTCTGCGGCTGCTGGGCGAAAAGCGCCATGTTTCCACCACTGATTTAGCGATTGGCGGCGGGCGCGACTTCCCTGCTCCGGCGGCCCAGCCCGCCTGGATCGCCCAGCTGGCGCAGCAGCATGCGCTGCCGCTGCCGCGCGTCACGCAGCTGGTAAAACGTTACGGCAGCCGCGCCTTACCGCTGCTGTCGCTGCTGCGCGATGACGACCGTCCGCTGCATCACCACGCCGATTACAGCGCCACGGAACTGCGCTATCTGACAGAGCATGAGCAGGTGTGCCAGCTGGAAGATCTGCTGGTGCGCCGCACGTCGCTGGCGATCGGCGGCGAGCTGACCCCGCCGCTCATTCAGGAGATCTCGCTGCTGATGGCGCAGACGCTGGGCTGGAGCGAGCGTCAGCGGGTACAGCAGCTGCAGCGCTGCTGCGCGTCGCTGGCGCGTTTTCACGGTCTGCATGGCCTCTACCCTACGGTGATGCAGCAGGAGGCACAGCATGTCAGCGAGCAGTAAGGCACGCATGAAGCGGTTATTCCGTCACGGCCGCTGTCTGGACGTAGCGGTCGATCACGGTATTGCCAATGAACCCGATTTTCTGCAGGGGCTTGAGAATATTGACGCGGTGATGCAGAACCTGATTGCCGCGCAGCCCGATGCGATTCAGCTCAATTACGGACAGGCAGATCTGCTGCAGTGCGCGGAAGGAGTGAAACCCGCTCTGGTGCTGCGCACTGACGTCGGCAACGCCTATAACGCCG
>Ga0157363_1005191_pt1 | contig 12114 bp, 3 predicted proteins | sample AttsexASBM1_FD_111477 | JGI IMG/M metagenome (GOLD analysis project Ga0157363, IMG submission 111477) | Fungus gardens microbial communities from leaf cutter ant in Ribeirão Preto, State of São Paulo, Brazil - Atta sexdens ASBM1 | ecosystem: Host-associated > Fungi > Mycelium > Unclassified ...
AATCTTTAGAAATTAATATCTCAACTATTGTGAAAATTGTAAAATAATAGAGAACTTTTCAACTTAGTTTAGTCCACTCTACCCGTCTAAGCAGTGTATCAAAAAAAAGTTTGAGAAATCCCGTATGTATCAGAATGCAATCTAAGATGTAAAAATACAAAATGTTCAATATTTAAAATTTCTATTTAAATAAAATATTCTGAATCTTGATCGAAGGCTCGAAAGATTAAATCACAAAATAAATATCCAAAGGCAATGTGAACCAACACAGATTAATCGTGTAAAATCCATATATTGAAGAAAGATAATACAGACATTAGAGAATACAGAATATGCACATACACGAGCACGCATAAATATATAAACACATATAAATAAAAAAATAAAAAAGAAAAATAAAATACATATAAAATAAATAAATATAAGTACACTGAAACCTCGTAATAGCGCGCGATTCGGAGGTCTGAACGTTATAACGAGATTGTCTTCAAAACAATAAAATTCAAGATTTTAACGGCTATTGCCATTCTCTATTCATGCTATTTACAGCGCGAAAGAGATTTTTCGTGCTATTTCGAGGTTCGCTATTACGAGATTCCAGTGTAATTACATAAAATAATATAATGTGTCGCATTTATGTTCTCAAGATGGTATACTGAAATTGGCATAAAACTTCGCAGAAGTTTTTACTAAATGTCAGACACAGCAAATGCACAGATTAATGGAAAAACAAACGGAAATGTTCAATGAGTTCATGCAAGTCCAAACAATGTCTCAACATCAGTGAGAAAATGAAATGTTGAAAAAAGAACATAATCATCAACATACAATGTTACATAATTTTATGTTAGGAATGCAAGCAATGCAACATAGAAACTTTTAGCTATATTCAGACAACTTTCATGAAAATTATTCTCGTCCACCATTCTCATCGATTCCGTTTCATTCAACTGCTCCATTCATAATTTATCTAACAGACCAAAACCATCTTCCTAATTAATAACTTCATCCTCATGCATGTATGCAATAATACAATTTCATCATCTTATGATGATAATATCCTTTTTCGTTTTTTTATTTTCATTTCAAACAGAAACAAATATTTCAATGTCTTAACTATTATTATGTATATATGTCTAAATAAATAAAAAATAATAAAAAGACTCTATTCTGTTTATTTTTAATATCAATAATTTTTAAATTTTTGTTAAATTTTTAATAAAAAATATTATTAATTTAATCCATAACTAACTGAAAGCTTCATCAATTTAAGTCTTAATGCGTCGAAATTATTTTTAGTCTTGAGATGCAATTATAATTTATGATAGTAATATCACAAATTAAAATATATAAAAAAATATAAAATATAAAAGTATAAAATATACTCTCTAAATCTGAGTGGATAATCACTGATATTGTAGTGCCAAATATATGATATACTGATATTCTGTGAATTAAATGTGAGATTCCTAATCTAGCTAAACTTTGTATGATCTAATTAATCTTGTTTTATACTCAAATTCAATGAATATTGAAATTAACAGATAAATACCAGTATTTTAGTTATATAATTTAACATTCTTCCTTTTTTATAGATAAACTTCACTAATTATCAGTCATTACCCAGTGACATATTACTGGGTAATTAGTGACTATTCACTGATTCAGATTTAGAGAGTATATAAAGTATACAAAAATATAAAATATATATAAATATATATAAAATATATATAATTTAAAATATAATTTATTCAATTTCTATAATAAATACATATAAAAAGGTGAAAGTTATATATCCCTTATTATAACAGAAGTATTATAACAGAGAGCTATTATAATAATTTGATGTTAATAAGTATCTTAAAAACTGTAAATCATTTATTGCGAAAGATATTATCTTAGCCGTGATTATCATAATGCACTTCTACGCAGGGGATAGTCGATAATCTGTCAAACGTTAACGAATAGTTGAGATCAAGTGATATCACGTTCCCGATTAACCTCTATTGGTTGTTAATGTATTACTTGTGTTTCAGTCACATTATTGAGCTATTTTTGAATAAATTTTTCATTTCTTGCTACTAACAAATTGTTGTGCAAAATGCAACAAACAATCGTAATGTTTGGAACGAACAAGTAATTAACATCAATCCTTTTTAAAAATATCCTCCAACATCCTTTCAGTTGATCAAATACCATTTCTATTTTGAATCGCTGAATTAAGATGAACATTGAATGTTCCTGTTCGGCTGTAACTGATAGAATAGCCCTTTATTATCCATGGCAAAAGTAGATATGCTGGATCTCCGATTAAATATTTCTAAATCATTAATATTTCGCGTATCCTAAAATATGAATTATATAAAATAAAAAAGTTAAACACTAAATATATATTTCATAATAAATATACTGTAGCTTTATCTATGGAATAATATTTTTAACATTCTTGTATAAATTGGAATCTTTGAAGACTGCAGAGCCATGAGTATTTCTAGAATGGCGGATACAAATATTTCTAAATCTGTACATAAGAATAATTAATTATTTATGACCACTTATTTAATTGTGATTAATATAAATTAAATAGTAAATAACGCATTTGTCAATTGCTTGTAAATTAAAAAAAGGCCATTCCTTACAATTAACGTAAATCTCGATAATCTTCTGATGATGTTAATATGGGTATAATAAAATGGATATATGAGAACCATCGATAATTTGGTAAATTCTCGTGGGAAATTCTCTCAAAACGTAATATTTCAGAATTCATTTCAATTTCATTTGACATTTGCAAAAATTCTCTGGCATCTATTCAATACTCTGCGCTACTTGTCAATTTATACAAAGCGACTTGTTTTTGGACGGATAATGATTCTCTTGATTTTAAGAAAACAGGCTTTGAGTCTACATGCGGTTACAATGAATAATCAATTGTATTCTTCGAAAAGTTTCTATCCAATCTGACTGAGCACAATTCCATTCCAAAAATGATTACCTCGGTTTCATCCATGTACTTCTTTCATCTTTTATTGCGTTTAAATGTGTCCACAATGTTTTTCATTGGTAACATATGTGCATAATGCGTAAGCAGATCGATCATTTGAAGTCTTTGCAAATGTTTAATTTTTTTCCCACATTTGTCTTCTCTTATATATGCATGATTTTTATGGAGAGAAAATTTCTTCTTCTATTATTTTCAAAAATATACTGTGTAATAATAAAATTGTGTTAAATATTCTTCGGATATTATAAAATTAATGAACAACATACTTGTTAACATCAAACTGCCAATCTCAAATACGCGATTTAAAAATAAAGCTAACGTAAAAAAGTATAACGTAGACAGCGCTGAGACTGCAAAATATTTCAGGCTGCTTACGGTGTAAATGCGATAATGCCTAGACTTATTTTGGGTCGCATTATAGGTCAGGTCGCGTATACGTCTCTCAGTGTAAACGTAGCCAATGATAAAAATATTATGAGAAACGCGTTACTCCTCAATCCTGAGAATAGATATATGCCATATATACAGATCAGAATTGAAAAGCGCTACTTTTTCCATTATTTTTTTCGTTACTTTTTTTTTAATAAACAATTTGATAATGACGTTGCAATTTTTTATAACTAAATACTAAGATTGTGCTAAGATTGGAAAAGTCGACTTCTCCAACATTGACACAACTTTAGTTTATAAAAAATTGCAATGTCATGTTTATTATTATAAAAAGAAACGGAAAAGTAACGGAAAAAGTAACGCTTTCCAACTCTGATACAGATATGTATATGTAAATCTATGATGTGAGTGATTTTGCACGCGCGTGTAAAATCATATTGCTATATAAATCGTGTTGTACCTTGCGAATATGTCAGAAAACGTCACTGCGCACATACAACCGTAAATCATATGGAAATAAAACTCTAAAGTCGATTTCCCTTTCCACGATATGCGAGACGAGTCTCCGGAGCTTGTTGTTCGAATGATTATGTAAAACTTATGCGAAGCAGAGGTCGGTCGAAAGCGATGTAAAACGTCAAACGTATAGAAAACGACGAACAATGAGGCCATTGCACAGCAAACATACAAGTGCGATAAAATCGCGTCCCCCTCATTAAATTTACAATACTCGGGCTACTGGATATACAAGGAATAAATTTCAAAAATACTCTTTTATATCAGTTATTAATTTTTACACATTATTAAAATATTATTAAATAGTCAAATGTATGTAGCAACTAATATAGAATTTACTTTCTCGATAAGTCTCTCAGTTTTGTCTGTAAAAACTTTGATGAGCCTACTAATCTCTCTCAATTTCCATCAATTCAATCTTAAAAAAATTAACCTTTTTATAAATGATAAAACTTTGTATCTCAATTAATTTTAATTAAACTTTATAATTATTTTATAATAATAATTCATGGGAACGTTTTTTTTACCAAGTTGCGATTGATCACTGTCATTGATAGCGATTGGTGTTTTTTTCCATTAATAAATCAACTAATTGGAAAGTGTGTTGAAGTAATCAATTAGCAACGTGAACAATTTCGTTAAGCTATTTCATGCAAAAAAAAAATAAAAGTTCCCGAGGATATCTTTCATCATGATGCGTCACTAATAACAATTGTCACGCACAATTGTTAAACTGTTTAATTTGGGTGTTTCATTCAAAGCCATCTTAATTAACATCGGAATCATACGGGGCGTACGATGTGTCTTTTTCACCGCAACTTCGGCTGCCAACAAACCATTCGTTGTGGCTTGCCAAGTGTCATTACACTCTGGTATACTCAGGTAGATGGTCTGCTTAATGATTTTAGAAGCTGGCATTTCGTGTCACAGTAAATTTAGCGGTGGAAAAAAAAAACGATTCGGTAGCCAAGAAGAGGATATCGATCCGAGTTTATATGTTTTTAGTCTTTAAAATTTATGTTCGAAGATTCGCTGGTTTAAATCGTAGGATTCACGGTCAAGATGTAATATGTTTTGGCTAGAATCGATCTAAATCTTTTGGTAGTCTCTCACTCCTAGAATCTTGACATATGTTGCTTATCAGACAGGAGAGAAATTAAGAAAGACTTTTTTTCTCGTAAACTGTATAGAGACCAATGAATGCGACTTTCAGCAATACGCGTTACCTACGGCGTGATTTAACAGGCGGTCACACCTACTAAGTAATGCTAGAAACTCGTCGTTCTCAAAATAATCCAAGTGTTCCGCTGGTTCCATATTTAGCGCGAGTATCGGACTGATTTGCGTTCGGTCAAACAGAGACCGAAGTTGGAGAGAACATGCTTCACGATACGATAAAGAGAAAAGAAAAGAAAAGCGGACATAGAAAGGTAAAAAATTATCTCCGAATAGAAATACTCAACATTGGACGTTGTCTTGAAGTATCCTAAATAACCAAACGCATAAAGATAAAAATTAAATAGATATACATGCATCTCATTATACATATATTAAGCATTATCCTAAATAAAGCGGACCAAACGAATCAATTAAAAATCTTAATTAAATAATCTAAACGGTATCCGGTCATGATGAAAGATATCCTCGGGAACTTTTATTTTTTTTTTGCATAAAATAGCTTAACGAAATTGTTCACGTTGCTAATTGATTATTTCAACACACTTTCCAATTAGTTGATTTATTAATGGAAAAAAACACCAATCCCTAACTTGAGAATCTCTAGCTCGAAAAATTATCTTGTCAGAATGAAATTAAAATAAAGAGATGTATATTTAAAATATTAAAATCATTAAAATATCTTGTATGCAAATTTTAATATGACATATGGAATGAGAGAAAGATAAGTTACATGATTGGCAAATAATTGTTATCAGCCGAGCCTATTGGAATAATTTCTGAGCAAGATTATAAACAAAATAGATTACAATTTCCCATTTGAAAAAAAATTATATCAAATACTAGCGTATTCTAATTCAACAATCGCTCCAACGACACGATATAGAAGACTTAAAATAGCTCTCTTAAAAATATGAAACTTGTTTCGTAAATGATGTAATTATGAATTTTAAAGCACTTGAACCTTTTGACTATCATGTCAATATCTTGTAAATTAAGTGACGAGAATCTTTCCTCAAAGAAGAGATGCATATGTATTTCGCAAGAGAGTGGCGTCTCCGGAAACGAAACCCGCCGTTAGAGAGTTAAGAGAGAGAGACCTAAACTTAGCGCTCGAGTTTTGAAGTTACGTAAGATAACGTCCAGTAACCCGACAGCGTAAAATTAGCTGTTCTCGCTTTCGTATGTCTAGGCGACAGTCGCATCATTGTTGTTATTTTACGATGATAATTTATCTTCTCGGCGAAAAAAATCTGTATTCAAAAACGATAATGGATCAACGAAAACTTTTCCCTTTCCTTTTCTTCCTCTTTTTTTTCTCCTTTCATATATTAAACGTCATCACTTTTTTATTACTGTGCAATTAAAAAAGCACGACGAATAAACTTTAGTTGGATAAAACAAGGATCAGATTTAAGACTGTGGCATCCAAAAAAATTTAAGCAATAAGACGAGTAGTAAAAAAATTAATATTCGGATCCCCCCTTCCTCTCTCTCTCTCTCTCTCTCTCTCTCTTTCTCTCTACTGTTTACGTCTTATTATCGCGTATTCTTTATAGTGTAGTGCTATAATGCTTTCCAAAATAAATAAATTATATATACAAGTTAAACACTTCGAATTTAAAATGTCATTGTTTGCCTAGGAACGCACATATTTGATCTAACTGTTAATTTAAGAAACTTAAAAAATTTCTTTTCAATCTCTTATATTTATAATTTCGTTACTCTACTATTTACAAGTCAAAAGAGTAAAGGATTGCATAATCTCGAAAATTAAGAATATGCGATTGAAACACCATAATCAAGATTGACCTGCGATGATCAACGAAATGCATTGCATATGGATTCGGTTAGGCTGAGGTATGTAATCGCCGTATTCAATGCAAAGTATGCTGACAACACGTCACACAGATGTCACGAAGGTGAACACTTATATGATATCCCGCTTACAAACATGTAGGTTTAAACGATACACTATTAAATCGAAAAAATAACGGCAACTAATCCCTTGTGAATTAAATAACATATGGAAGTTAAAATAACAATTTTGTTATTTTTAACTTCTATATGTGTCACAATACAAATCAATCCATTTCTATGTATAGTTAATTTCAAAGTAAAGTAGTTCATATTAATGTATATGTATGTATAATGTGTTTAGCAAATAATAAACTAGATTTGGGTCATTTAATACATTTTTTCTTGAATTAAGTTATTTAATTATGTTATTTTAGTTAAACTAAAACGACATATTGAGTAGAAGCATTGGCGACCTATAAAAATAATTAAAAATAACTCAAACTCACTTGTGGGTATAATTTGAGAGTTATGAATTTAATAGTTCGTTTTTAACTTTTATAATAGTATTATAATATTATACTATTTATACTATATTAATCTGACGTTATTTTGTTCAAAAATATCTGCGATCAAAATTACATAAAATTTAACATTTCGGCGATTTGGACAACTCGTCGAAATAAATTCGTTGCAAATTCGATTTTTTTAATTTTTTAAATCTTAAATATCCATGGCGAAACATGGCCATGCTTTGACATAAAATCTCGTGTTCGCGCGCGTTTTCCCGTCAAACTTGGCGAGCACGTGGCGAGGTACGAAGACTCGTGATACCACGGGGTTCACACGAGCTTCAGCACGGAGTCTCCTTTTCCCCCACTTTCGGACACCACGTGTTTTCGACGTATGCAAAATGTCTAACGCTAGAGCGATGCCGACGCAATGGTTGCAAGAAAATACGCGGTATTGACGTCGAATGACGAAATTCAAACGAGACGAACATTTGAACAATATATATCTAAATTTCAATATTTATCATTATAATAAACGTTTATAAACTTTTACGAAATAAATTTTATGCCATTTTAATGTTAGAATCAATTGTTAAATTGGGTTGATCTTATGACATATGGTGAAATAATTGAATTCCTAATCGAATGAATGGTGAGGTTTACAACAATTACAACCTCCAATCTTAGCTTAAGTAGCATGAGATTTTAAGGAGTACTTTAAAAAAGAAATTGATCAATCACAATCGATTGTAATTGGTCAATCTTTATTGGCTTAAAATTGGAGTTTTACACCTTGAAATTACATTGTAGACGCCTCTATATAAGTGTGATAAAATCTTATTCAAAGGAGGGATTGGTGAAACTATTTTGGAGGGGAATCTTCACTTTCTTTAAATCTATGGCTTTAACTGGCATTTAAGATTATCAAATTTAAGATTATCTACGGAGACGTGGCTTGAAAAATAGTTACATATAACAAGATTAATCCTTCCACCGTTATCCATAATGAAATGTAACTCGATCATACGATTTCTACATTGTCGTAATGCATTATAATTGTAGATAATGATAGATAAGTACAGGCTAAATTTTAATTTTCCTTTATTAGCAGCACACAAGCAAGAATTAGAACTCAATATTTTAATTTAGAACAAATAAGTTTTTAAATAAATTAAATAATATTTCATTTATATATTATAAAATTAATTTAATTTAAAAAAAATAGAAAAATTCTTATTAATTGTAGGAAGAATATTAGACATGCGTGTGATCTTCTTCTTTATAACAAAAAAAAATTCAAAATCGTATATTCAAGACTCGTTTCGTGGATATCTTTACTTAAGAATGCACTCGTAGCTCAGATGGTAGAATCGTCATCTTTTCAGGTCAAGTTCATTCATGGAAACCAGTTCGTATCCTCACCTTCTACCAGCGACCTTTTTTTCCAAAATGTTAAAATTGAATTTTTTTTTTAGAGAATAAATTTTTTTAGACGATATATAAATTTATTATAAAAGTTGAAAAAATTAAAGTTATTTAAAATCAGATTATACTCAAGCTCATTAGAAAAGATCATTAAGAATTTAATAAACACAAGAGTAGACTCAAGAGTCGTTTTGATCAATTTATTATATATATATATATGTAGGGGAGAATGGCCTAAACCGTATTCTAGGATTTTTTTTAATTTAAATGAACATGGTTAAGCAAATACTATTTATAATGTAAAGTTCTTATAAGATATCGGGCGAAAATTAAAAGTGAAAATTAAAAAAAAAATCGTTGTAACTCATTATTTAAAAGATGTAAAAAATTTTTAGAAAGGTAATTAATTTAAAATAATTAAAGAGTGTAGAGCATTTTCAAGCATTTTCAAAAATATCAAGAGTTTTGTGATCATTTTTGCGGTTTATTGCAAATTTGTTTCAAAGTTCGAAAGGACTGTATCTAAATCGGACAGTACAATAGATAATTTATAAGGATTATAGTGGTAATCGACCGATCAGATCAAGGAATTAAATCAGTAAAATATCATGAATCATCATATTAATTAAGTTTTATTGATTTCAATTCTAATAATATAAACTGTCAGTAATTTTTTTTCTAAATAAAATTTTTATCTTGATTGACAAATTGCTCATTTTTATTCAATACTAACAAAAATACTTAAAATATTTTAAAATTCTATCTAAAAGTCTATAAAAATAGGACCAATGATTCCAAATCAGACCGGAAAAAGCATTTTTACATTTTCCATTTGAGTTTAACACAAATGAGAGAAAGTAAAAATGAAGGAAATTAAATGATCTCTCAGATACCTGAGGTATAGATATGAGGCTTACATATGAATCCATTGGATTATCAGATAACGTTTTTTCAAGTCAAATACAGTTCAAACACATGGATGAAATTTTTTCTTTCAAAATGTTAGAATTAAATTTTTTTTAAAGATAATTTTGTGAATAATTTATGTTATAAAAGTTTATTACCAGATATTGAAATTTTTTACATTTTATTTATTAATATAAAAGTTCTACTCCTTTTGTTATTTTTTTTTTATTACCTCCCAGGTTAATTTACAATCTGTAGGCACAATAAATAAAATTTTGGAAGCTGTAAGTACTTGTAGATATTTTCCTATTGATCAATATTCTTATTACCAAATTTAAGTTAAATACTTAAATTATTGTTGAACTAGAATTTATGTAAACTAATGGCGAATTCGATCAGAAGTACTAATGCACGTTGATGCATATTAAAACCGTTGTACACTGATTTAATTTTAATATAAAAGTAAAATGTAAATATTTCGAATTATAAAATACATATTTCAGCTAATAATACAATAAAATGTATTAAGTATTTCAGGATTTAATCGATTTCTATGACAAACAAATTTATTTAAATCTATCTTCTAAAAATATTCATTTTAACATTCTGAAAGAAAAAGATTCGTCAATAAGATTCAAATCGGATTTAACCAAAATGGATTTGAAAAGTTGTAACGATATTTTACCTCGGCTATGGTGCATATAATAGTAATAATAAGATATTAAGTTTCAATTGCTTTTATTATAAATTTCATCTTTAATAGATAAAACTTAATAGATTAAACTTGTTTATTAACAAATATGGTGTAAAAAAAATAAAATTTTCAACTTTTATATTTTTTAACAATTTATTTATCATTGTAAAAAAATATAATTCTAATATTTTATTTAAAAGAAAGATCCATTAATAGAACTTGAATCGGAAATACGTGAACCGAAAGTTAAACGTTAAGATATTTTACTACGTTCATTATTCAATGCCACTGAATAACTGTCAGTGGTCATAAAATGAGTCGGTACAATATGTCACTCAATTTTGAACAACTATTAATTTTCCGATAAAAAATAAAGAATTATGCACTAATGTTTTGTTTAGTTAATAAACACCTTTTAAGTTATTTGCAAATACATTTTTTTAATTAAAGCTGATTTTCATTTTGTAATTCTTGCCTGCTCCTTATTAGAAAAAAACTGTTATTAGAACCGTCTTATACATATATTTAAAAAAATAGATAAAAATTGCAAGCAAAATAGAATATATTTTACTCCACAAAATCAATATAAAAATTTAGAATTACGATTTTTTCGATATCCATTCAATTTTCAAAAAACCTGACATTCTCTTCTGAAAGCTCATTAATAATTAACGAATGATACAGATGATAGTGAAAGGGGACCTAATCGTTAACAGCAAAGCCCGCTTTCGTTCATTAATATGGCAATTCGATGCAATCGTGATTTTCGTATAACGCGTATAATAATTATTTCATAATACAATCGTAGGACTATTTCATCATTATCGTTGCCTTTAAAAAAAAAATGTCACATCCTTATTTCATTATCAGTTTATTAGAAGTTTATTGTTGATCTAGAATCCATTCTAACACGAGATTGAGATCTAATTAGGTTCATTTATCATCAATTAGGAGATTCTAATTAAGTTCTAGTTAGTAAGTTGCTCTTGAGGAATATATAACTTAATAATGTCTTAAATGTATATTCAAGATGTCACGTGACTCCATGTATAAGAACCGCCGAATACTTCCGTATTCGATCCCAATTCATATGTGTGAGGACCCTCCTTTTAGGTTTATAAGAAATTGATTGAAAAAATTATAGAATTAAAAAAATTAGAATTTTGTAAAATGTTGTCAAATATTATTATTTGCATTTCTTCTTATATCGCGACACACCAAAAACTCATTTTACATTAGACGCAAGCTGATTACAAGTTTTTGTTGCGACAGCCAATATGAAGCTTGCTATTTTGAAATCAACACTTCATATTGATTGTCGCAACAAACTTGCGATCGGCTTGCAACTAATGTAAAACCGTAAAACTGGCTTCACTGAGAAAAATGATTTTGTTATAGAAACAAATCAAGGGAAAGCAAATATGATATTGTTAAAAAAACGATCGATTTGTTACAATTGCAAATTAATTCGTCAATGTAACAAATAATCAATATTATCGTTAGCAAATAAAATTTTATATATATATATATATAAAAGTAATATATATAAAAATAATATATATAAAAGTAATAATATATATATATATATAAAAGTTGTAGATGGTTGCAAGATCTCAAATCGTAAGAAATTGACCAATTCTAGTGAAGTATTCTCCCTATATTTAACTGTGCTTAGTCGGTTTCCTAAGACTCTA
>Ga0157363_1005192_pt1 | contig 12114 bp, 3 predicted proteins | sample AttsexASBM1_FD_111477 | JGI IMG/M metagenome (GOLD analysis project Ga0157363, IMG submission 111477) | Fungus gardens microbial communities from leaf cutter ant in Ribeirão Preto, State of São Paulo, Brazil - Atta sexdens ASBM1 | ecosystem: Host-associated > Fungi > Mycelium > Unclassified ...
CTTGTATTAGAGAAACATAAGAGAACTCAATAGAGAGCTCTTTATAAAATAGTCTACCTTATATACTTCTACAGATGGTCCATGCTAGGTACTGTGTATCCTACCCTAAATAACCATGTGTCAAGTATGAGGCCAATATGTAGTATCCATGTTGTATGACATTCTTTTGTTCCAGAACTTTCTACTTTCTTTTCTTAAGTCTCATGATCAATGTTGTGACCACACCATCAGATGTGACTGATGTGACAGTGTGACAGATCACATCTACCCTAACCCCAGAGTTCTAAAAATAAAAATAAGAAAGACAATAAAAGAAACTAAGTCCACTTTCTGTGATCTTGATATAACAGTTCCTCTCTCTATCCATATCCATTGTATAAGGGTCTCTCCTTGGCATCCCTATTCCCTGCCCCTGCCCTCTAACAACTACCACATTCATCTTCTTGACTTCTTCTATTGGAGCAGGCTCTGTTGTTGCCTGTTGAGGTAGCATTTTCTGCCTTCTCTACTATACTTAGAGTCGTGACAATATTTATCTTGACTCCTGTTGTTTGGGAGCTGTTCCTCCTTGTTCCTTTTTTTCCTTCAACCTTTTCTCCTCCCTCCTACTCCCTCCAATTTCTGTCTAAGGCTATTGCCCTTCTAAACCACTGCTCAATTAAGCCTAGTTGATTTTTTGCTTCCATCAACTTCCTCCTAATTACTCCATTCATCTCTCTCTTAAATTCTTTGATCAAGAAGCACCCTTCATATCCATTGCCCCTTGCTGCTCTCTTGAATTCTTGGATAAATTCTTCTATCATCTTTCCTCCTTGCTTTAGTTTCTTCAATTTTGCTACCTTTACTGCTTCTTTATCTTCTTCTCCAAACTCTTTTTTTAGTGCTATTAAAAATTTCTCCACTGACTTATATTCAATTACTCCTTTCTCCAATTCTTCCAACACATTCTCCTTCCAGATATCGGCCAATCCACCCTGCTCATGTGACAACACTCACTGCACCTATTCTTCTACTGTTGCTTCTATTAATTTATTTCTTATGTATAATTTGCACCCTATAACAAAATCTGAGGCCTTTGACAAGGTCCCATTAAACAATTGTGGCAAAGCCACATCTATATTAGCTGTTCTTTCTTTCCTAGCTTCTCTTTCTGCTCCTGCTCCTACTTCTAACAAGACTTGTATTTGAGCCTGCTGTGTTACAAGCTATTCCTGTAACTGCCTGATAATGGCAGAGTAGTTGTGTTGACTCATCTTAAACATTGATGGTGATGGTGGTGATAGTATTAAGAGAAGAGTGAAACCAGCATAGGTTTCACTCTCAGACTTGTATTCAGATGACGAAATCTTGGTATGTGATAGCAGGCCTCCTTCTTGTCCTGCCTACACATTTTACTGACTACTTTCTACTAATCAAGAAGTATATGATTTTGGTCTAAGAAGACTGTTCTACTCTAAGCAAGATCTTAAGAATTTTTACTGTTCTTCTGTGTAGACATCTCACAAGGGGAAATATAGTACAGAGCTGATATATGAAGAAAGTGTAGAGATCACGTCCACAAAAGATATTATGTTCACCTGTACCAGTGGGCTTTAGTACAAATAAATGACTAGGATTCCCCCTCTTAGTTGGTATACTCCTTTGTGCCTAGAGCCTGGCAATATCTTCTTGACTAAAAGGTGGTGTTGCCTTTTGGTTGAGGATGAGAAAAGAGTAAGTGAAGAGGGCTTAGTATTAAACAGTTCAAGGAATAGGAATCGAGTTCTAATGTTACAACTCAAAGACCTTAGAGTGGGTCAATAAGAAGAATCTTATATTGGGGTTAACACAAGAGAACTCAATAGAGAGCTCTTTACAAAGTAGTCTACCTTATATACCTATCTACATAGTCTATGCTGGCTACTATGCATCCTATCCTAAAATACCATGTATCAAACATGAGGTCAACATTTGATGTACATATTGTATAATGTTACTTCTTCTAGAATCTTCTATGTCTTTCCATGCATCATGTGACTTGTCACTATCACTGTCACCATATCATCTGATGTGACTGAGTGATGTTGTCACTAACCCTAATTCTAAGTTCTAAAAATAGAAAAATGAAAATACAAATAAGAAAATAAGAAAATAAGAAAAGCTAAGTTCACTTTCTGCAGTCTTGATATAAGTATTCTTTTAGGTATTTTATATGTTCTACTCTTCTATTATATTCTTATTTTTATCTCTTTTTTTATTGTATCTTGACAAATTAGCTATTAAGATAATAAATAAAATTTAAAAGAGAAAGAAAGTCTAGTAGTCTTCAACTAGATTCTAATAGTAATAAGTTTGTAATACTCTATAATAGAGTAATAGATAATAAAAATTTATAGAAAAGAGTGATAGCAGAGACATTAATAAATAGTAGTATAACAGACTTAGTTATAAGTTGTAAAAAAGTAAGAGTTCAAGTTAAAGAAAATAAAAAGACTTGTAGTAATGTTTTTAGTTAATTGTTAAAATAAAGCTTTTATAGTATAACTACCAGCTTATATACTAAGTATGATATTTAGAGTAGTTATCTAGGAATAGAGACTGCTAAGCAAGTTATTTGGTTCTAATAATTCTCAGATATCTAAAATAGAGATCTATAGAGTCTTAAGTTCATAACAAGACTTTTGATAACCTTAGAATTAGTCAAAAGAAAGAACCTTATATAAGATTTATACAAAAGAACTTAATATAAAACTCTATATAGGATTGTCTACCTTATATACCTAAAACTAATGGTTTGTGCTCTATTACATTAGCCTACTTTAAATGATCATGTGTTTACCTTAAGATTAACATATATATATCATATTATATGATATTATTATTTTAGATCTTTCTACTATTTTCTATTGTGACACATGACTATGTGACCATAATATTATTATGTGACTATGATCATATCCTAACTCTTGTTTCCCAAAATAAAAAAAATAAAAGGAAATTTGAAAATAAATAGAATTCTGTCACAAACTTCATTTAGCTTGTATTTCCACAACCAGTAGACCAATTTTCACAAACTAAGTTACACTGTAAAGCACCAAATAAGGGCTATCTACACATATGTGGGATATATAAAAGCAACAACAAACAACTGAGATATCAGGTCATCAGTAACTGTAAAATCTTTGTTTGCTAATACCTCATAAATAATTTGAAGATTAGACTTTAGACTTAACAACATTATTTATCATCAATCTTTATTCTTTATTATCTGTATTGGTCTTAATCATTATTGTTATCATTATTGAACTTCTAAATCACTCCTAAACCTCTGAGAGTATACCTAAGGTTTAGATATCACAAATAAGTGAGTAGTTTATTTTGTAATAGTATTTATAAGCTAGTAAAGTGTTATAAACTCTTAGCCATTGTCAATACTATTAATTTGAATAGTTCTGTAAAACTAGTCTTTGTTATAGTTACAAATAAATCTAGAACTTGCTATAAAGTGTTATACTTTCTCTATTTAAGCAAGTGGAATGTTATAATACATGTGAGGACTAACATTTTTCTTTTCCTTTTATTTATTTTTCTTGATTTTATATTTCTTTTTTGTTTTATTGACGATGAAGAGACACATGACATTGTAGTCACATGACATGTCATATAATATGACATCATAGGCCTAAAACATGGTAAAAGGATCTGGAAAATGAAGTCAGGGCATATAATATACACATAGTAGCCTTGAGTAAAACATGAAGTGAACATGAGGATAAAGCATAGACATAAGGGCAGGTTTAATTATTAGTAGCACAGACCATCATGTAATAGTATAAATAGGATAGCAATTCAGCAGAGACTCCTTGTCAAGTTCTCTTATAATTCCCACTTGATATCCTACTAAGAGATTTACTGCCTTGTATGATTATTAGTCTTTGTGACTAGTAGTTACCACAACATGGAAGCATACTATTAAGTCTAAGTATGCTTAATTACTTAAAGCTAATGTCTTTGAGTAAGTAAACAAGTTACTGGTTAGAAAAAGACTATTAGAAGTTATATTATTTTTAAAAATAAACTCAATAGATTATAATCTCAAAAATTACCACTATACAGATAAGATAAGATAATATTTTCCCTTTTTTATTTCTGTATCACATTATTTGACCAAACACTATACAATATCCAAAGCTATTTATAATGTTTTCTTAGTCTTAATTCTAAGTATTATAGTTTTGAACTTACAATTGCAAATGACTAAGCTGAGTGAGATCTATTTTACTAAAATCTTTTCTTTTATAGCTGAATTTATTACTCTATAGATATTTCTTACTCTAGCTATGTATCTAGACTTTAATATTTATTAGATTAATATTATCACTGTTTATTTGCAAGATGAACTTGATAAAGAAAATTATAGTCTAAAATAGGTAAGAAGATAGTGAAAGAAGAGACTTTATGAAGTTTTAACAAAGCTTAGCTTGTATATCAAGAAAAATAAAGAGAAAATTGTTCTTATTGTGTTAGTGTTTATTAATCTTAGTAAGTTTAAATTTATACTACGAATTCTTATTATTTGTGATTATATTAATTTATCTTAGTTAATCTATGTGTATTTACTAAATGCTCACTTATTTTAGCATATAAAATATTATGTTTATTTCCAATTTCTTAACTGTCAAACACAATTTGTTTTTTTCTCAGTCACTTATATTAGAGACTGAAAAGTATACTTATTAAAAAGTATATAAATAATATACATTATCTCTTTCTGATTAAATTTTTTTTATAATACAAATTTAGTCTAATATTCAGTTTACAGTCAATATCATTACTTAATTTAGTAGCAATTCTGATGTTACTCATTTAGAAATTGTAAAATATATTCTTTATTATCTTAAAGAAAGCTTCAAATAACAGTTACTTGTACATATATAAAATATACAAAAGTAACAGTAAATTACTAAAATATCAGACTATTAATAACTATAAGTTTCATTAGCTATTATCTTAGGAATAACTAAATAGACTTTTATAATTAAAGTTATATTAGAAAGTGCTTATCAAACTATTTCTGATAATATATTATATATTATATAAAAATTAGTATTCATAGAAATACAAATATATTAATATAGTGATATTATTAGTTATTTTCTAAAATTAGCCTAATATCTACTATAATAGATAACAACTTTTGTATTTGTAAATTAGATTTTAGACTTAATAATATTAATTTTTATTAATTTTTATCTTTTTATTATTGATATCTATATTGATCTTCAGAATCACTTCTAAACTTCTGAGAGTATATTCAAGATTTAGATATTATAAATAAGTAAGTAGTTTATTTTTGTAATAGAAGGCAAACAAGAGGAAGTTTTGACATTACTGGTAGTTCTATCTTCTAGTCTTTAAGAAAATAACTAACAGTTGAAGCAGAATATATAGCTTTAGCTAATACTATCAAGAAAACTATTTAACTTTATATTCTACTTAAAAAGTTTAATCTTCTCTAGACTATCACAATAATTATCAATTTGTGAGTGTATTGAGTAGGAAGAAATAGAATTTTATTATATATCTATAAAAAAGATATTGGTAGACATTTTCATTAAAACTTTGTTTTATAAAGTCTTTATCAAGTTTCAAATAAGACTAGATGTTTTATCTACTCTGTAATATCTTACTAAGAGAAAGTGTTGAAGTATTAGTTATACTTCTTCACTTTCTTATCATTCTTATCTTATTATCACTTCTTTTTTGTTTATTTATTTTATTTTTCTATTATTTTTCTCTCTATAGTCTTTATAATTGTATCTATTCACATGTTTACTATGATTTGGATAGATATAAGAACTTTCTTTATTATTATATAAATAAGTATATACTTAAACACTTAGACTTAGTTTGTAGTCAGACTGTGCTAGAACTAGTTTTTTCCTTTAGTTCTAGATATATTCTTAATATCTTTTATTGTTTTATTTATTTTTCTTAGTTCTAGTAACTCTGAAATATATTTATTTATCCTAAATTACTACATATATATCTCATTAATTTATTTTTATCTTATTTTCTTTGTATATTGTAATATAAAGTATTTAGCTCAAATGATTTGATAAAACTTAATTGGGTATATAATTTATATCAAAGCTATATACTATTCTTATAAATTGCATATTTAAGATTGTAAGAATATTTGTACTATTTTTTTAACTCATTAAAGATACTATCTTTCTTTATCTTTTTTTCTAAGACTTTGAAACATTGCTATCAGAAACTTGGATTAACTATATTTATCAGAACAAATAAAAGATTAAATAAATTAATAATGACTATAATGATAACAAGAAGAAACAGTAGATTAGGACTTTGCTATCACTTTTATTTGTAAACTATAGAAAGAAATTAAATTTACAAAGTATATAAAAACATTAATCTGGTTTATTACTCATGTTTTCCTTTATATCAAATTTGCTTAGTATATGTTTTGTTGGACATTTAACTTTACTCATCACTTCTTATATCTCTAGTCCAACTAATAAAAAGAGGAAAACTTAACAGACTAGAGTTTATATTTTGTTTACTAATCATTAAAGCATATTTTATAGCAAATAGGCTCTTTACTAGAGATTATAGTAGTAAATATAGTAATCTCTGTACTTTTGTACTAGCAATATATATTAGTAGTTTAATAATAAGAAATTAGAAAACCAAAGATGGAATATTGTTTAATTCTATATAAAATGTTATAGTTTACTATATGAGTGTTGGATGTATTTAATGCATATTCATTTTTCATGACTTTAACTTGGAAAATAATCTATAAGAAATATGAAAATTAGAAAGAATCAGTTTGAACTAAGGAGGAAAAGAATAAGCAACAGTAATTGTTGAGCTGGATTTAAAACCAGTTAAGATGGTAATAATATATAATAGTACAAAATCTAATGTTTGTTGAGATGTTGAGAAGAAATACATAGTATATTGTCTTTGTAAAGAATATAATGTGGAAATATATAGCATATAAATTGAACAAAAATAAAAATAAAAATCCAAGATCAATGTAACAATTTTATACTAGAGAAAAACTCTATAGTCCCAATAAACTTGTATAAAGAATATTAAATATATTTTTATTATTATATAACTCTAGTGTTATATACCTTCTAACATTTATATCAGAAGAATACAGATAATACTCCATTTCTAATTACTATTAATTTAAAAACCAAAAACCCAGTATTTTTTATTAATTCTATAGAGTTTGAATAATCTCCATAGTGCTAACTACCTAGAGTATACACAGCAATAGAATATTATTAGATTATTACTTTTATATTCAAGAACATAGCTACTATATACTATTTCATGGTCTGATAATCAACTTGAACTGTGTTATACTTATATTCTTTTATCTGAATTTCTATTATCTGAAGTTACAACTATATAATATATAGGCTAGGTACAATATTATCTGTTGAAGCCAAGATTGTCTTATCTACATAGTATTACTTTTAGCTCTTTCCTACAACTTGGCTTACTAAGTTACTCTTCTATCCTATCTTTTATATTATTATTATGAATAATATAGTGAGTGAAATTTGCCTTTAATAATATTATCAAACTCTATAATTACTATTACATAAATATTTTTCAATACTTTATTTAGAGGATTTTGGAAAATATTTTAAAATTATCCAAGACTATACTAGTAGATAATGATCTTAACTAGATAAATGTATACAAAATAGAACAATCTTTACTTTTTTCTACAACCATTCTTCTCTCTTACTTTATAAACCTCCTAACTAAAGCTCTTGGAAAACTAGTAGTCAATCTTATATTAGTAACAAACTCTATACTCTTAGTAATCAAATTCTGACTGCTAGAAATTTTTGATAGTACCAATTTAAATAAGTTGAACAACTTTTTTTTTCAATGCTGACTCTACTTCTGTATAAACATTGCACAATTCACTATAAATATTATAAAGATAAACTTTATAATGACTTACTTAACAAAAGTAGTATAAAACTAGACTAGGAAGAATAAGAGATCTACCAAGACTAGCTTGAGGACTGGTTATGGTTCTTGGAAAATTTATAACATCATTTTAGCTTATCTAATCTTATAAGAGATATCATAGTTACACTGAATAATCTCCAGATGAAAACTAGTAATAGAATCATCTATAACATTGAGTTTATATAGTATATATTCCAACTAGATTCAAGAAACAATGTTCTCTACCATAAGTACTATCAAAGACTCCTGAACCAACTACAGAATCTTATTTGTCTAAGAAAAGAAGAAAAACTATTTACCTTTCAATTAATGTATTTCTTGGTAATAGTCATTAACAACCACTACTAGAAAAGGGAATAGAAATGCAACTAGATGCAAAACTTTTCTTTCACACTATAACCTTGAATTCTCCCATATCTACCCTATTTAATAGGCCAAATCTAGAAAGCAAACCTTCAAACTTTCTTTCTTAAATCAATATATCCAACTAACTTGGGAATAATAGGAGACTCATTATGAATAAGCAGAAAAAACATATAGACAATAATCTATATATACTGTGACAAAAAAAGCTATAGAGTTAAGATTTATTCTCTACACTTATCTAAAATTACTAGATTTCAAGCTAGACATGTAAAAGCTACATTTTCTATTTCAGAAGCAACTCTAGCAACTCAGTTAGGAAACTATAATCCAGTCCTACCAACTCCACATAGAATCTAGACTACAGTGATCTTATCTGTGTAAATAAAAGTCCTATTTGCCTTAATACTACTATACTTTCTAATCTAAATTTGCTTATTCCATTTTTTATATCATTACTAGTCTACAAGTCAGACTATATCCAAAACCTAATCTTTTATGTCCTTGTAGACTCCAAATTCATATATTACTTCATTAATCATCAAATAATACCATTACTAAAACTACTTCCTTATTTATTACTTTTCCATCTAAAGACCAGATAATTTTAAATATATATATTATCCTACTCAACTCCTTCTACTCTCTAGTCTTTAGATACAATTAGCTCATCCAACACAATCTAACAATTGACTGGGCTAATAGGTCTGTTACTTTCTGATCAGACTTGCAAAAAAGAAACAATCCTTCTAAAACACCACTATTCTTGAAGAATTTCTACCTAATATTTTAGCCTCAAGTTCCAAATCCACAATTACTTCTTATCTATATTACTATCATTAGAGCACAGTTATATATCTAAGCAGTATGAATGTTAGAATCAACTACTTTCCACCTCATACTCTATTCTACCAACCTCACTAGAAGAATAGTCAGGATTACAAATAAACCAGTTGACTTATCCACTATTCCAACTAAGTACTATAAATTTACTGATATCTTTAGTAAGACCAAAGCAGAAACCCTGGCCTTGTATTTTAATACTAGATTTATATTGACTTCTAAGAACTTAACCATATTATGTGAAAAAATAGGTATCTGCTCTCTTTAATATCCAATCTCCTCAACTTATCTAAAAAGGTATATGTCTATACAAAAATTGACTTTTATTATATGTTATAACTTAGGTCTAAGAGTTAGGACAAAAGACTACTCTTATATTAGATAACATAAGAGAACTCGATAGAGTTTCTACTACAATCTAGTCTATCTTATATATCTTTTGGTAATAGTCTATGCTAAGTTAATTCTAACCTACCTTAAAGACCATGCTTTATCTATAAGGCCAATATGCTATTGCCATGTTATATGATCTTATCTTATTCCAGAACCTTCTATGTCCTTCTCTGTATCATGTGAGCATGTGACCTCTGTGACCATATCACACTTTGTCTTCTTTATCTTGTACTCTTTCAACAAAAAATAAGAGAAAATAAAATAAAAGAAAAATGAGAGAAAATAAAATAGAAACCAAGTCTATCATCTTCACTTCTGACATTATGTATATTACTTAGTATAAATCATGGAAGAAGATGAATAAAAGATAGTTTTTTATACTTGCTACAGATTCTTTGAATGATTAGTCATATCTTTTAGTTTGACTAATATTCCTATAGCTTTCCAACAGTTTATAAACAAAATTTTCTCAAATCTTCTTAATATCTAGATAATAGTTTATCTTGATGACATCCTTATCTATTTGGATAATATGTTCCAGCATACCTACAGTCGAGAATATTAGTCAATGTTCATAAGAGTGAACTAGCTAACTGAAATCTTGAGATCACTTATATATGGTATTTGAGATAATGTAAGGGAAAAAATGATATTACCTTATTATAAATGTTATCCAAATTACTGATATAATCAAAGAACCAATGTATCTAATAATAAAAATACAAAGATTTCACTGATCTTGCAATTAGAAATTTTATCAAATGTATATCAAGTCAACCTTCAATATTTCCAAAAATTGTATTTGATTTGAAAGATTATTCAAGTATAACAAATTTTATAAAAGGTTTCAAAATTGATTATAGAATAAGTCAACCAAGTTTATCTAATTTGAAACATCAACCTTTAATTAAAAGACAAGTACTCAAAACTGATGAAACTATTTTATTTAAAACTAAATATAGTAATGTTGATGAAACATTGTTTTTTAATAAATAAATAACAATTATATATATATATATATATATTAAATTAAATTAGTAAATAAATAAATACATGATTATTATTATTATTACAAAAAACTAGACTATATGGAAAAGTAGAAAAATACAAGTTTTACTCTAATTTCATAAAATACTTAGATTATATTCTGCTCCTATTCAGACTGTCTATGTTTTCCAATAAAATTAAAACAATCCAAAATTGGCTTGAATCTAAGAAAATCAAGAATATACAAGTATTTTTGGAACTTACTAATTTCTATTATTCACAACTACTTAAATATAATTACTTTACTGATCCAACTGACCTAGAAGAATACCATTTAGAATTTTGACTCTTCATACTATGAAGTATTTAACATCCTCAAGAAAGTATTCATCTCGGCCTTAATTCTTACTTACTAGATTTCTAACACTTAGATGATTGTGGAAACCAATATATTAGAATATGCTCTCATAGCTATCTTTTTGATCATGATAAAAAAGAAGAAAGTTTATCTAGTTATATTCTATTCTCACATATTCAATTCTATGAAACTCAACTATAACACATACAATAAAGAGCTCTTTATAATGTTTGAAATCTTTCATATATCATGCTATTACTTAAAAGAATTGGAGCTTCTTATACATATTATTATAGATTATAAAAACTTGGAATATTTCTTGACTACCAAAATCCTCTCCTATTACTAAGTAAAATAGTTAGAACTCCTTTTCTAGTTCAATCTCATTATTCACTTCTGTCTAGAACATTTAGAATCTAAGCCAAACACCATTACTTATAGAGAAGACCTTTATCTGAAAGAAGAAAGAGCTACATATAACTCTGTCAACCTACAAAATATGTATTCTTATAGCCAACTCATAATATTTCTCTAAGCCATGACTCTAGTCTCTCCAACTCTTCAAGCTACTACTATTATTAACCTTAACAGCTTGCATAGTGATATCTAGTCAGCAATTATGCGAGATAAGATACTATAGAAACATCTTTATCATTTAGTAGAATATTGGTTATTAGGAAAATCCAGACTTCTATTCAAAAACAAGAAAATATAAGATGATCTCTGTATACACATTTTGCAATACTATCACAATTATATCCTCACAGATTATTTTGGACAAAATAAAACATTAAAACTTATATATTGCAATTATACTTGGCTATTCTTATATACAAATATCAAAAAGTTTTGTAATTCTTATGTTATATGTATAAGGTTTGGACCTTAGTATTATAAACCTTATAGAACAATAAAGTAACTTCTGATTCCCAAATGACCTTGAAACTTGATTTCTATAGATTTTATCTGGCTATAATACAATCTTGATCATTATTAATTGATTATTCAAACAAGCTATATTTGTCCTAACAGTAGATACCATCACTTCATATAAGCTAGCAAAACTGTTTATAATCCACATCTTCTTCAAACATAGTATTTTATCTTATATTACTTCTAATTGTAGAATCAAATTTGTTTCAAATTTCTTTAGATCCTTAGAA
>Ga0157363_1005193_pt1 | contig 12113 bp, 10 predicted proteins | sample AttsexASBM1_FD_111477 | JGI IMG/M metagenome (GOLD analysis project Ga0157363, IMG submission 111477) | Fungus gardens microbial communities from leaf cutter ant in Ribeirão Preto, State of São Paulo, Brazil - Atta sexdens ASBM1 | ecosystem: Host-associated > Fungi > Mycelium > Unclassified ...
GACCAGTTTTTTCGACGCGGGATTCGTACGTTACCCGAAAGATGGGAGAAAGTAGTGGCCAGTGATGGACAATACTTTGAATCATAAATGTATAACCAGTTTTTTACAATAAAGCCTCGAATTTCGGGAAAAAAACGGCGGAAGCAAAGTTGTACACCTAATATCAAAATTTAAAAATCATGATACTTATCGAAATTAGGATCCTAGAAGATTATCTGTAAAAAAAATGACGGAATCAATCAGAAATCGGGATAGCGATTGCGTTTCTCTGTTCTATCTAGGACTCTAATTGGGAAGAGGTAAAGGTCGGGAATTGAACGAATCTCTTGTATTCCATACGAGCGTCCTAAGCTATTAGACTACCGAGGCCTTGGGTTCAAGTCTCGGTCGAGATAATATTTTTAAATAAATTTATTAACAGTTTCAATATATTAATATCTTTATAATTCGATGCTTGATGGTAACATCAAATTATTAAAATTGCTTGTTAATTTATTTCGTGATTATTAGAATAGTTTTAATTGTGTTTATAAGTCCGGAAAAACAATTCGTCGCGGAATTCGAAAACTGGTGGTCTATATGCATATATTATACATATATAGTGTATATTAGTAATTCAAGATTGAATTATTTAAAGCAATGAAGATCCAGCTTCGACTGTAATAGGCATTTTAAATTACTAGTATAGATTTTCTCATATGCTCTAAAATAAAGATTCTTAATATTGTTTAACAATATTTATTATTATTTAAAATTATTTATTCTAAAAACGCGCGTCTCTCATTCTTTTACCATTCGAATAATACTTAAGTTTTTACTATATTCACTTCGTGATTCAGTCACTTCAGCTGTGTTATTTACTTAGATGGCGTTAGCGCACAGCAAGTTTCGTCATTCCTAGATCTCAGGCAATGGAAGAATTCACATGAATGAGCTTGATTGATTTTTACCTGTGGGTTCAACCAATATTTAGGCAAATAATCCCACTTTACCAATTTGAACTCGCCCATTTATACCCATTCGTTGTAAAGGGATATACGCTTGGATATGCTTCTATAAAATCAGTGTAAAATCATTGCTGATATTATTTTATCGTGTTGACATATTATTTCGCTCAGGAAGCTTATTACGGTTTTAAAAACAGAATGATCTTTACAAAAGTTAGCAAATTCATTAGATGGAAGTTATAAATATTTTAGTAAATTCGCTATTTTGTAATTTTCATGTTGTTTCAAAAACGATAATAAGACCCGGTCTCACCAATTCTGATTAGCTAATCGGTCGATTAAATTTTAATATCGCCAATTACAAGTTTGTTCGCGTCGCATGATCCAACATACTCCTACTTCCTCCAATCATAACTTCTATCCACTCAACGCGCTCGTTAGAGTGAGTAGGAGCTATGATGAGAAACATAGGCATACAAAGTTTTCGATCCGAGTTTGCAACCTGGGTTGAAGTAATGATGTTTCGTGTTCTCTTATTGATAGAGCGTGTAACATCAACCAATAGCAAAGCATTTTCTAACCTAAGTTGATACCAACCTAATCGGACCGAAAACGCTAATAGTAGGTTTGTTCGTGTCACAGCTCCAACATGTTCTAACATGCTCTTATCACAACTCCTACTCACTCTATCAAGCGTTTTGGAATGGGTAAGAGCTATGGTAGGAGCATATTACATGTTCGAACATGCGATGCGAAAACTTAATATCTCTCATAGAGCTTATACTATTGGAGAGGGAATTACCTATCCAATCAATGAATGGAAAGTATGAGCAAGATCTAATAGACAGAAGATTCTAATGTTCTCTCTCCTGCTCAATAACTTTTCTTCTTTCTGCGCATGTGCTAAAAAAGAATAGAAGAGGATAGTAAAATATTTCTGTCCTTTAGATCTTATTCATAGTTCGACGTCCGTATTCCCACTCCATTAATAAGCTCTATGATATCTCTAGAGCATTGTCAAAAATTTAAAGAATGGGAGTAGCCCTCATTTAGAAAAGCATACTCATGAGGTTTGTCGCGTGTTAAGCGAGGAGGTTCACACCAGCCAATCAAAATTCGCGGAAAGACAGAAGCAGACAAGCGAAATGTACCTACTATTACTGCGAGTTCCGATTGGCTTCCGCTTTACCGTCAAGGTATGAACCTGGCCATAAAATGTATTAAGCAATTGGAAAGCACCCCATGGCTATGGGTAGATCACAGACTTCTATATATATTAGATTGCTAACTTGTGAAAAAATGACCCTCAATTTTCATGTAACATTATACGCGCATGCGTCAAGAACGCTCCGCGTGACCGCGTGACGTATATCTGCACATGTGCACATACTATTTTGACAGATTAACCTATTTAACAGCATTAAAGCCACCAACTATTTATTTTCATAATCCAGCTATTATAAATTATTCTAATATATAAGAAATTGAATAAAATCGCATCTTTTATACATGTTTATTAATTCAATTGTCTTTCCAATATCTTTACGTTTTTACTTGAACTTTTTCTCTTACAAAAAAAACAAAATTTTTCGCTATGAAATTATACTTCTTTCATAAAGTTATACGTTTAACACATGAACAGTTGATGCAAAAGTCTTACTGTATTCCTTTTGCATGGTCTATAATAGGCAGTAACAGTAGTGGATTAAAGAGTAGGCGTGAAAATCAACCAATCATAGGCCTAGTTTCCACTGAGAGTTTAATCCGGATCAGAATGTAAGACCCAACCAATTACAATCGAGTATTCCCCTGTTTCAGTCGAACGACAGAGGAATGCTCGACTGTAGTTGGTTGGTTCTTATCCAGATTAAACCCTTGGAAACTAGACCATCGAATGTGAGGAAGATAATCATCTATGATTGGTCGATTTCTACGCTTATTCCTTAATCCATACTACTACTGCTCATTGTAGATCATGCATTTAGATATATATTCGTAACGCATGCGCAGAACTACTATACAATTTTAGAGTCCATTTCATAAACTTGTCTTAAAGAGTTAGCAATCTAGTAGTATATATAAGAGTATGGTCAACGCGATGATATAAATGCTTTAAAAACAATTTTTAATTGATCAATTTGTAAAATTCTTTTTTCTAATTGGTCCAATCAAATGCTTCAAAATGCTTTGTAGTGAGACTTTGATCGCAGCTATAGAAATCTGTGGTAGGAACATGTCGAAGTATCGTTAGATTACACTGGACAACTAATCAGAAAGCAGACTTTTATTTCGTATAGATGATACGAAGCAAGATCCTGTTTTCTGATTGGTTGCAGAGCGTCATATGACGCACGTCGGATCTAATGTGAATCCAACATATGCAACGCGACAAACCTTACAACTGAAAACATACTCTATCTGGCAGTATGAAGAACGATATGATAATAATAAGCACAGGTCCTTATTAGTCTAAAGATTTCTCGAAAAAGTTATACACATGTGAGTACTCGGCGCCTCGCCAGAAAAAGATGTTTTCAAATCTTGTAGTTGATAATATTGAAATTTAATCGACCGATTAGTTTAATCGGAATTGGTGAGACCTAAAGTTTTAAATCGGTCTTCTAGCATTCTATACTGTTTTCTCTTGGTTGCATGCTAGTACACGTTAAAGAGTCTGTTTTTTATTGATACACTTTCTGAACTAGTACACACAATAAGTAGAAATGAAACAAATATTAAAAATTATAATTTATTTCACCGGTTCAGAGTGCAGCAATGAAAACAGACCTGAAGTTGTATGTACACTGATTTAAATTGTGTAGAAGTAAAATTCAAATATCTCGAATTATAAAATATACATTTTACTTAATAGCTAAATACATTTTACTTAATAGCGCAATAAAATGTATTAAGGATTTCATACAGGTTTAATTCGTTTTTATATTAACATACATCTTTATGTCAATTTGTATGCGATGGCTTTAATATGCACTCAGTGTACATTAGTGCAGCAAATAACATTTTTTCACTGGCAGAACTGGTGCGCACTCAGTGTAAATTAAAGCTGTTGTATACTAACCTAATTTGAAGGTAAAAGTGAAATATCTCAATTAATAATGTATATTTTATCACCACAATAAAATGTATGAGGATTTCGCGGTTTAATTCATTTCTATATTTTTATTAAACATACATCATTACGTCGATTTGTGTACAATGGCTTTAAAGTGCACTAAGTGCGTACCAGCTCTACTGCTAAAAAAGAAAACGCTATCAGTCATCACTGAAACGTAATTCGTTTATTATAATATTGATTTATTATAATATTGACATATTTTCTAGCAGAAGATCTTCAGCGACCACAGTCGATTGGTATACTGTCACTTACAACTGTTGACAATGTCATCTAACATGATTGATGAAACCGTTGAGTTAGATCCAGTGACTGGTTTATACTGCACGATGTCTTTGTTTACCAATGTCACAAATACCGTTGAACTACGCGAGAAACTCATTACCGAGAAGCTTGATTGTTGCATGATAAATGTCGCAACTATTGTAGATACTTTTCAAGCGGTGGTGGCTGCCAATAAAGCCGCCCTCAATGCTACACGAAATCAACTGGTTACAAAAAACATAAATACTGAAGTCTTATTTAGCATGTCTTTATCAAATAGCATAGTTTGTGCCTTGGATGAGTTTGGTCTTAGTAACGATGTTAAAAATCTTCTGATGATAGTGATACACAAGGATGGTGAGGAAAAAGGCATGCTGGAGAAGATCTCAGAAAATGTTAAGGGAGACAAAGTATCCATTTCAAACCTGAAGAAGTTTACAGATGAAAATCTTGTTAAAGAAACTTATGCCATCACCGTTATCGAACAGCAGAATTCTAATATTCTTGATACTATTGTTTCGAAGATTAGTGGCTCTACATTATTTCCACCGAAGAATCGAAATAGAGGAAGGCGTATATCATATGAACGATATGAACAGAAGAATTGACAATATGCCAATACAGATTAATTATTATTAACAATAAGAAAAATTTTATTTGGAATATAATTTAAGTAAACGGTGGATATGTATAATATATGTGAACAATCTACATGCTTTAATTTCTTTTTATCAGTTAATTATGTACCCTGCTAATCCATACATATATATATAAAACAATAACCAGTTTTTTTATGAATTATTTTGGAAAATATTACATGTGTTTCTCGTATCAATAACAATTAAATATTTGTGAAAAAATATTATGTATATAATATATATATATATATATGGAAAATATATAATGATCAGCAATAGATGCGATTTTAATTTTTCTAATACCAAAATATTGACGCAAATTTCTAACATTGTAGCATCATTAGGCTCAACCGAACTTTTGAACTCATGATTCATGATGTTATTAAAACAATTCCCTCATCATCTCTTCATCATATTCTTCGACATCTTCTCTGCAAACATATAAAAAATTCATAATAAATATTATTGATCTGTTTAGAATTAATTTATAAGTCAGAACTTCACAGAACATTCTGCTAGGATTAATATTTAGGCCATCTAAATCAGACTGTTGTAAACTGGTTGCAGATACAAAAAAAGTGTATCACGAGGAGAAGCTTGGTAGGGAGGAAATGTCAGTTGGAAAATACTTGTGTGGTGTTTTTTTCTTTCTTTTTTTTATTCACTCATAAATAAGGCCAAAGATGCGTAGAAAACAATCGTTATATCCGCGAGGACACGTTACGCGTCAGATCCTGCGGAAGCGAAGTAGTAGATTCAAAGACAGCACCCTTAAACGCACACTGAATTCATCGTTAGTGCTTTAACAGTTTATTACGAGTACCTTGGCAGATTGCACATCTCGCAAACTGCTAAATCCGCGGCATTGAGAAAAGTGCAATGAGAACAGGTCCAGAGAGCTTGGTCAGGTGGTGGATTTGCAATCGGCTCGGTACCGACGCCTATTCCTCCACTGCCTTCTGCGGTTACAGAAGGCAACGTCCTTGAGCTGTTACCAAAAGATGACATTTGCGGAGGACGCGACGATGTGGAGGTCACAGATATCAGTTGCTCCACTGTCGCCCAATGCTCCGATTGGGCCCACTCCAATGCTTTCTGCTTGTCCTTGTTGCGGATAGCTTCGAGCAGTGGCAACATATGGTCCTGTAAAACAAAATACATATTTGTTAATAATTATCGACAATCATTGGAGCGTTATATAGCAGAACTCAATAGTAGAGCAGTTTTAAACAAAAGACTCAATTCTAAAAAGATTTAATTCTAAATCTGCCTTTTCATACGCTTGACGCTCATTTTTAACTCAGCTTTAACTGCTCAGAGAGCAAAAGAGATCACGTAATAAAACTTGAATATCAAAAGTCAATTTTGATCATTTGATCTATTTTATTAAAAATGAGCATCAAGCATTAGCATGAAAAGGCATTTTTAGTCTCATATGTATAAGAAAATCTTAAGTATAAAAATTTCACTGTAACAAAAATATGAAGGTAATCGAGATAATTGAATAATAAATTGAAGTAACTAAATATATTTCTACTTTATAGATAGAAAAATCAAAGCAAGAAATCATACCTTCATTGGATACATGTCCATAGTAGCGATGAAAAGGAGCAAGTGAAAATCAGAAGTTGCCTCCAGAAATTGATCGCTGTTAAATTGTTGCATGTAAGTGCACAATGAATTGAATTCCTGAACTTGTCCATCGACCTGCCTGAAATAAAGATGTTTATATGAATAATTTTATTAACTGTACTCATTTATATACAATATGTATTTGTCTATAATACCTGTTCTCCACTGGAAATGGAGTAATGTTATCATCCGTGAAAAAGGTGAACTGTGGAGTAAGTGGGGTAGATGCAGGTACATCTACCAATAAATATTCTACTGGCAAAGGTCTTGCTAATCTTGTTACCTCGTTTCCATACGTATCTTTCTCCTAAAGAAAAAAAAACATGTTCATTTTATAAAAATCGTATTCAATCAATACTGTTTCAATGAATAAAAGAATCACACAGAAAACAATGCCATATTTATCTCTAAATATGGCATTTTATTAGGAATACAATTTTGATCTGTATAGATGAATAACCTTTTTTTTCTTTATTAACTTTTGCAGTTTAGAATTTAATACTTTCAATTATCTATGCATTAGAGGGTCAATTGTGTATCTAGAAACAAGATAAAAATGATAAAAGTGAGTGAATTTATGAGAATATTAATTTTATTGATTAACAGATAAATCTGCTCACTTTTGTAATTTTCATCTCATTTCAAGAAACACAAGCTGAATCCTGATGGAGTCATTGAAGGAGGATGTTAAAGAGGCCGATTTTTGTCCATAAAGGTGTAAGTAAAAGCAATAGTGTTTTTTTTTATAGATTTTGGCTTTCTGAATACGACTTTCTGAATAACATTAATAAAAAGTTCGAGATCAATAGGGAACCTTGAAAATTGAGCATGACATGATATATTTCAACAAATTTAATATTTTTATATATACTTTTCAAGGTATTCCCCAAATATCACGAACATTTAATAATTTTAATAATTTTTAAAAAATCTGCCCTTTTTGAAGAATATTAAAAATTCGATTTTTGTCTAAAAGAATGTAAGTAAAAGAAATAGTTTTTGTTGCTTTTGACTTCCTGAATATAATAAAATTATTAAAAAGTTCATAACATTTGGGGAACACCTTGAAAAGTAAAAATATTGAAATTTGTTCATATGGACAAAAATCGGCCTCTTTTTTAACATCCTCCTTAGATTACTTGTTAAGAAAATTATTTTGTGTTAAGAAAATTAATTATTTTTTCTGTAAATATTTTTCTCTATGATATTTATCACGACTTGCATTCCCGCTAAAGGCAAGTTCACAATCCTCCACAATGCGGCGCGAAGACGCACGTGATTGGCGACATTGTTGTCACGTGGCCAATTGCCACGCACACGATGAGGGGACAAAGCGGACACGACGACGCAACGACGACAGCGCGATCATGGCGACGACGGCGGCGAAGAAGAGTGATTAGTTAGCGACGAAGCGGGGTAGGGGAGAGAGTACGACGGACCGTGACGGAACGAAACGAAGAGAACCGAGTCGCAGTACGACGAAGAGGAAAAAGGGGGCGGGAGAGGCAGCGACGAGAAGCGCGTAAGCGACGAGCGCGCGCCGCGGTGTGTGTCGGTCGGTCGGTTGGTCGGTCGGTCGGTCGCCATGCTAGTGGTTAGTTTAGTGAACTAAACATCATGATGTGGCAGAACGTTCGTATGAGCAAAGGCCCGTAGCCACGCCGCGTTAACCGGCGCGCCGTCGTTATGTTATTCACAGTAACACTCACGACGTTCGATAAACACGTATAAACACGTAACGCGAAAAGTACAAAAAAAAAGTATATATACATACACACGCCACACGTAGGAGAAAGAGAAAGAGAGAGAGGGAATATACGTATACGGATTATAGAGTAAAGAGAGAAATAAAGTAGAGAAACCTGCATAAACGACGACGACTACGACGACGACAACGACAGTAACGGCGGCGACGAGGACGACGACAACGATAACGACGACGAAGACGACACGACAGCGGCGGCTGCGGCGGTGTTAGCGGTGGTGGTGGTGATTGTTCTCTTGTAGTGGTAGTAGTGGTGGTGGTTGTTGTTCGGTGCGAGCGAAACCGCGCGCGGCGCGACGTTAGGCCCGATGTAAATCAAAGTTGCCGAATTGAGCGTACGTCGTACAGTGAGCATCGCCGCGGCACGCGCCGCGAGTGACGAGTGCCAACGGTCAGCCTCCATAACGCGGCAGGGGAGACGTTTGCGAGACGTATACACGGTACGGAAGCATTTGTAGAATCCTGCCGTATAGTCGAACGGGGAAGGAGAGAGAGAGAGAGGGAGAGAGAGAAAGAGAGAGAGAGCGGGAGAAAATCGGAGCGTCTGAACATGTGTGTAAGTGTGTCGAGCGGCTGTACATATGTGTATGCGAAGAAGAGACGGAGATGGACGCGCGAGCCGAAAGAGAGAGAAAGTATGTGTGTATGTGTGTGTACATAGAGATATATATATATATCGTAGCATGCGCGCGCGCACACCCGGAGACAGGGGGAAGAGCGAGACAGACGGAGCGCGCGCATAACATTCCCGCGCGCGGAATCCGTCTGACACGCAGTAGTAGTCTGAGAGCGGTTTTCGATCCGCGTGTTCGTGGCTCGCCGCGAGTCACAATCGGCAGAGGGTTGATTATCCGGCGGCTGGTTAGGTAAACTCGACGATGTATCCGCCGTAGTTACTAGTTTACGTAGGGGAGACTACGTGAACTGGCGCCTCTCAGTTTACCAATCGCTGCTGAGTGCTTGACGGCGGCGGCCTCGCGGTAGTTGCGGTGTCTCATCGACAATTACGATTTACGACGCGACGTTGTAGTGCCCAGACGTCGTGAGCAGTCGTGAGGAAGTGCCTCTCTGAACACTCGATACGTTCCTCCTCCTCCTCCACCCGTCCTCCGGCGCCTCCGATCCGAGGACTCGTCGTCCCTCCTCCCCGCGACCGCTTTGTCCCTACTTCCACGCTCCCGTCTTCTTCCTCCTCTTCCTCCTCCTCCTTCTCCTACCCTGCATTTAACGCGCGCGAGAGGCGCGACGTCGCGCTCGAGGAATGGCGAGTCCCGTGCTCCGCGAAATCTCCCCGCGACGGTTTTGGCGGGATTTTCGGCGCATGCGCCGAGTGTCGTTCTTTTTCTCTCACACGCGCGCGAGCGAACGAACTTTGTCAGTGGCTTCTCTCGGAGATTTTTCGTTGCATAATGACTTATCTATCGCCGCTGATATCGCGCCGGATACCGAGAATCTACCTAACCTTCTTTCTCGTGAGTTTCGTCCGCACGCGCCCAGATACTCCGCGAAACATGGCAAGCGCGCGTCTGGTAACCCCGGGATCATTGTCGTTGTCGTCGTCATTGTCGTCTTGGTCTTCGTCAATGACATCGTTATGCACGATCTCGTAGTTTGCTGAATCTAAAGTACGAGGGTTCTCTCTAAATTGTTTGAAATCAATCTTGCTCCAAAAGAATGAAAAACTCAAGTAAAACACATAAATCGTACTAGTGTGAGGACATCATCATCACCTTACTTGTCATTTATAAATTCATTTTTTAGTATCAAATGATATCGAATTTGATATTGTGACTTAATTATGACTATGTTCTACTCGGGAATCTTTAGATGGTTACTTTTCGCTATGGAGAGTGGTGTCGTAGATTGTTGCTTTTCGAAGAACGAGTCTCTTATTTACACATTCGCGCGTATGTTTACACAAACGCGCTCGGGAATGGCTGTGAATACCACGTCTCTGAAGTGAGACTCCGAAAACTTTTACGGAAGATTGTCAGTACGGCTCCCGTTAAAATCGGAACACAGACCGGAACACTTTTTATTTCATAGAAAGAAAAGAAATGAAGGATTTTGATTATCCATTTTTCTATGCAAGACTCTGTGCTTCTGCCCTTAACAAGTTTCATTCGGAAAAGAGTGATTCGGTCCCTTGTAATATTTTTCGAGATAATATAGACTTTTTTTTTTTTAAATTTCTTGCACTTTTTTTTCCAACATGAATGAAGAATACAAATGTTTCACTCCCACGTAGTCAATTAGAAAATTTGCCCAAAAAACCGCAATTACAATATAAAGCTGCTATTAGAAATTTATAATCAATAAGAAATTTGCTCCAAAATTATATTCGATCGCATCATTGTGCGTAAAACATTCTATTTTTATATTGTGAGAAAAGATGAAATGTGCAAGTTTTGCAGTTAATGAAGAACAGTTCTATTTACACGAGCAGAAAGGGAAAATCGGAATATTAAAGATTAGAGAGATATTGACTTGAAGCATCGTTCCGTCGAGTGGTTCCGTCCAAAGGTTTATATTCTTAGGTTAAAATGTTTCGCCGGAAGTAAGATTTAATTAGCGTTTATTATTGTCGACACCGAGTTTCCAATGAGAATCATATCTTACTGTCTTTGAGTGCGCGTTCAAAAATCAGCAGAGATCTATTTGATTAGGCTTCCTCTATTATCAAGTAAAATTAGCGAAAACCGAGTGATGATTAAACGAAAAAAAGTCCAATCTATTTCTATCAATGTAGATTAACTTTAATCGGTTAACTTTTTAATCTTCTAAGAATTATGTCCGTTTCTATTAATGTAGATTAATTTTAATCTCGGTTCAACTAACTCTTCATCTTTTTCTAATTCTTAAAATTAAATTACACTCGTAGGAACGTGTGCATTAGAAAAAAATAAAGAGTAAATAAAAAAAAGAATTAAAATTAATCTATATCAACAGAAATCCGAAAAAAATCAAATCCGACGTTTTCAATGACATCGCAATGCGCACATTGCAAAAAATATAGTCAATTTTAATAAATATTTAGTTGAATACTGCCAATTAAATATTTATGAAATATAAAGATATATTTATTTGATACAAGAAATGTTAATTTGATTTAACAATCACATTTTTTTTATTGAACAAATATTTACTTACTGTAAATATTTAGTTGGCAGTATTAAACTAAGTATTTATTAAAATTTATTTATTAAAATTATATTTTTTTTCAGTGCACTATTCAAAATAATTAAAAAAAAAATCATTCTCGCTTAATTTCTTATCTATAGAACAAAGGGAAAGGGTCGATATTTATGGAAATTAATAAAATAGCTCGTTTTGTAGATATTGAAATTGGACATAGAGATAAGTGTTGTCGCCATCAATTACCTATTAGAACACAGGCGATGTGTTTTGAGATTAATTTTATAATCGTGTTCAGCAGTGTGTTATCACACACGTGTTGCGTACTGTAATTTACATTATACGACACTTATCGAAAATTCTCCGAGAGCGCACGGTCAAGGTGATCGAGGTGACGGGGAAGGGACGTGAAGGGAAGAGAAGGGTTAAGGGCGAGCGGCATCAGCGGGCGAGCTCAAGTCGTCGGTCGAGCTTTCCCGCCTTTCAAATATCCCAGACACGAATCGAACTCGCGCGGTGAGTGTGTTTACCCGTCGTCACGTGTGCGACGACGACGACGACGACGACGACGACGACGACGACGACGACGACGACGACGA
>Ga0157363_1005194_pt1 | contig 12113 bp, 4 predicted proteins | sample AttsexASBM1_FD_111477 | JGI IMG/M metagenome (GOLD analysis project Ga0157363, IMG submission 111477) | Fungus gardens microbial communities from leaf cutter ant in Ribeirão Preto, State of São Paulo, Brazil - Atta sexdens ASBM1 | ecosystem: Host-associated > Fungi > Mycelium > Unclassified ...
ATTTATCCTACCCTAAAAACTATACATTCTACATAAGACCAGCATATGATAACTATGTTGTTATGACATTATTTTTCTGGAACCTTCTATATTCTTCTCTGTATCATGTGACTGTAACAAATGCTATACTTTCGTTATGTTGTATAACAGTTATGACAATCACATATAACATCTCACTAAACTCTAATCCAAGTTATAATTTAGAGGCAAAAAATATAAAAATAAAAATAATTAAGTTTACTGTCTTCAACTCTGACATTATGATTCTGGGTATTGTTATAGTCTTCTATCTGGTCAATCTTTTTCTAAACATAAATGCTAGCTATATTTCCTCTAAGTTGGGCTAGTATTGCTGATAGAAGTCAAGCAGAAAAGAGGTTATAATATGAACTATGCAACACTAGTCCTTAATTGCATACTAAAAAATTTAAAGGGGATGATATTAGTATTAGAAATCAAGAGAAGAGATAGAAATAATAATATAAGAGAAAAATAAAACATATAAAACTTCTAAAAGAGCTTTCATAAATTTAAAAGGATATTGTTAGGAGAATATTAAAAGGAATGTATAAATAACATCCACTTGTGAATGCATTCCCTTGCTAACATACTCCTAAACAGTGAACCTTACACTATATAATAAGCTTTCTTGGAAAATCTAGTAAATAAATTGCAAAGCTCCTTAAGAGCCTACAACAGCACTATCTATTCCATATAAAGACAGTTCTCAAGTCAAACCTTATGACTAATGATACCAACTGATATTTACCTTGCCAGTCTTTTCCAGACTATTAAAACTCACAAAAACTTGTCCAAAAGTAAAAGCTAGATATTAATGATACTTACTTAGGAAATAGTAATTAAACTGCTTATAAGTAAGAGAATTTGGATAGGAGTTCTCTCTTTTGCTCTCTTTTACTTATAGCTTATATATTAGTCTAAAAATACAAGAAATGAAAGTAAAGAATGTAATCTAAAACAATTGAAAAGGTCTTCTGAAATCTTGAAAAAAAATAGTCTTCTCTCCATTCTATACCTGATACCAGCCTAATAGCCTTTTCTTGCTCACAAGTATCAATTTTCTTCCTCTTTGGTTATAGCTGTCTCTACTCATGAGCCTCTTTCTGACTCCTCCAGTTTCCAATCACTTGTGTTCTTGCCTTGTCCTATTATCTAAATGTTTGTAGTAATCCCAATTTTACTCACAAGTGCTCTTTCTTTGTACCTAGTCTTTTGCAAGTTTGTGGTATTTCATATTACTCAAGACCTCATTTTCTAAAATCTAGTTTGTTTAACAGCTACCACACCATCTCTCAAGTTAGTATCTGCTTGTAAGAGACAAAGATGTCATTTAGGAGCATCAATCTTCTTACCAATGTCTTTAAATAGATATTAAAACTTAAAAACTCAATGAGAGTATGTTTTCTTGTGAAAAAGCATTTTCTAGCATAACATCACAATAATCTTGTTATCTATTGCTATAACTCTGTCACTTTTGAGAAATAATCACATGCCCCTCAACCAATCTTCAAATTTTGTCTAGTCTTTATCAAACCATTCTGGGCCTAGGATCATACTCTTTGGTATTGCTGTTTCTGGTATGGTTTATACTAGTGCTGCTAATATCTGTACTCTCAACATGTTGCTTAATACTATCTATATTATTCTAGTTTCTTCCAAGATATTTTCTTCAGTGATCTTCAATAATTCTAATATTTTTTCTAATGTCTCAATACCAGTGACTTTCTGCCTAGTTCTGTCCATCTTGTTTGTTCAGTGGTCTCATCACAATGTTGTCTTGATTTTTCTTTAATAGCCTAATCATTATGATATTCTAGGGGCCTAACCACAATGTACTTTTCTTTTTACAAGGTGAGTCTAATGATACTTTATTAAATGTTATGTTTGTAAGCTTGGCTCAGGTTGTAACTTGGGCAAAGACTTGAGTAAGAGTGAAAAAGATAATCAATTGATAAAGTATAAATATACAAGCTTGTATCTACAACTATATACCTACTAATTATGAAAAAAGAAAAAGGTGTCCTTAGGAAATGGAAAATACAAGATACAGTGATTGTGTGCTATATAACAAACATGTCATAGGTTGAAGCTGCCTCTAACTATGAAAAGACTATATCCAGTGTTCAATATAGTTAAACTAACTACTGTTTCTACAAACTCTATACTAAGCCAGCATGCAGTTCCTCTTCTAAATACAGTCATGGTAGATAATAAGAAGAAATATAAAGTAGAATAAGTCCTGGATAGCTACTGTTACTACCAGAGATATCAGTATCTGATCAAGTGGAAGAGTTCCAGGTTAGAAGCCAATTCTTTAGAGAATATATCTAATACCTTTGCACTAGAAAAAGTAGCAGAGTTTTACCATCTGAATCTTTATATATCATAGTTTATATAAGTAGTAGGCTTTGAGAAAATTAAGTTCATATCAGTATCCCTTGCTTCAAGTCATAGTAATCTAGAAGGAGTAAATATAAGGGGACCTAACTTTTCATCATATATAGCCAAGCAAGATTCCTTAACTGTTGTAGCAACCACTTGCTGGAATGGCACTTGTAGTATGCTTACTTCAGTAAAGCTCTTAGTTGGCTATCTAGTAGTGGGAATTACAAGAGAACTCAACAAGGAGCCCTTGCTGCATTGCTCTTCTATTTATATAAATACAATATGGTCCGTGCTACAACAATGTGTCTACCTTATGTCCTATTACTTATCCACCATGCTTCTACCTCAAGGCCACCATGCCATATTCATGTGCCCTGACATCATACTCTTTAATCTCTGTCACCATGCATGCACCATGTGTACACCATGAGGAACCATTGTCCCTTGACGTCATCCCTAACCCTAACTTCTTCTAGACTCTTCCCGATCCTTCTAGACCCTAAGTCCTTCCAGACTGCTCTAGACTATTCCACATGACTTCTAGGTCACGTGCTCTTCTTCTGTTGTAGACTAATAATAAATTACTTATCTATGTCTGGCTAATCCTAACCTTAGCCAAAGTTTGTCTGCACTCTCATCTTATAATATCAACCCCAAACCCTATAGACTTTGTAATGGACTTCTCTGTATTTCAGTACTATACAACCCTGCTACAGGGTCCATATTGTGACAACCACCAATTAAGACAGTCAATAGTATACTAAGTAGTCTTATATTGCAAAAAGTCTCATAGGGATTATAAAAGAACTTAACAAGAAGTCCCCAATGTTTTTCTACACTATATATTATATACTACTATCACAAGTCCTATCCTAAGCTATATATATCATCCATGAGTCTACTATACTATTATTACAAAATAAACATACTGTAGCCATATCTTTAATATTATTATTCTAGTTTCTTTTATTATATTCTAGATTTATGATATTATATTATGTGATACATCATGTAACTGTGGTTATGTGCCTCTTCATTAAACAAGAAAGAAACAAAAAAGAAAATCAAATTGAGAAAAATAGATTAAAATAAAATAAAATAAAAATAAAATATAAGAGTTCAAGTATATTATGACAGTCCACAGACTTCACTGCAATTAATATTAAACCCTACACTTGTACACTACTACTCTATAAAATCCCTTATATTATTGCTTACTACTTCTTTATTACTATTCAATATACCTTATTTTTTTGGATAATGTTCTAGATACTTCTACCTAAGTTTCTGGCTATCTGTATACTATCATTCTTGTGTTAACTTGGCATTGTTCTGCTAAATAAACTATAGGATATTTAAAATAGTCTTTGGAAAATATCATTCTATTTTTTTAGATTCTCTAAAGGTAGGTTATACTTGATATATTAGACTCTATAATATATACTTAGATTTTTATATATTCAAGTTAATTATCAGACTAGGAACTGTATAGTTGTCATATCCCAAACTGAGTAATACTCTGAGTTTTTCAGTTACTGAGAAAATTATTAGGAAGTTCATAGAGTTTATTATAAAATAAAGAGATTTTGTCCACAGAATAATCAATAATTGGAATAAAGAGATAATCTATTCCAAAAGAGGATACTTAGTTTAAAAGTATGTTATAAGAAACAGAACATCTGATCAAGATCTAAATAGATTATAAGAACTTAAAGTATTTTATAATAGCAAAGAAGCTAAATTGGTAATAGGCTTAATAACTATTGTTTTCAGCATGGTTTGACTTTGACTCCACCATTGTTCAAGGAAGTCCATGAGAAAATTAGATGTACTCTTCAAAAGATCAGATCATAGAACAGGTATTGGTAACAATAAAAACATGGTTCTGATCAAACTTGAATTTTTAATAGTATGAATAGTAGAAGATATTGGAGTTGTCATATACCAACCTGAAATATCTAACTTGTTACAAACTTAAGACCTTAGAGTAGGTTAAAAGAAGGAATCTTGTATAGAGATTACATAAGATATCTCAATAGAGTTCCAGCTACAAAGTATCTACCTTATATATATACTTGGCTAATGGTCCATACTATACTGACCTAGTCTATCCTAAAGAGACATATGTCAGAATTGCAAAGAATAGACTTCATTTATTTATTTTTCTTTTCAATTTATTTTCTATTTTGAACTAGGGTTATGGTCTAATGTAATATCACAAGTCACCATTATAAACTGTCACACTATGATGCTGTCATGGTCATATCATTACATGTTCATATAACATGATAGAAGGAAGTAGAAGAGTCTGGAACAATGATGTCATAACATGTGTTTAACATATATTAGCCTTAAAGCTTATACATAGTCATTTAGAATAAGCTAAAGTAGTAGAGCATAGACCATGATTAATTTGTATATAAGGTAGATCATCTTGTACAGAGTTCTCTATCAAGTTCTCTTATAACACCTAATACAAGGTTCTGTCTCTTTGATCCACTCTAGGGTTTTTAAGTTATAACAATATATGGAATAATATCATTACTTCCAAAACTTTCTACAATGTTCTTTGTGACATGTGATTGTGTGACAATTTGTGATAGTCATGTGTGATGTTATACTAAACCCTAATCCTAAGTCTGAAAAATAAATAAAATAAAATGAAAAATAATGAATAAAAATGAAAATAAATAAAGTCTTTTATTTTCAACTCTGACATGATATAAAAGGTTCTGGAATTATAATAATAATATGATTATTATATGTTGGTCTTATATAGAATACATAGTTTTTAGAATAAACTAGATGTAGTTATATGGACTACTAACCTAGCATATATAACATAGATACTTGGTACTAGAAACTTTATTGAATTCTCCTATATAAACCTTATACAAGGTTTTTCTTTCATCTTAACTCTATATTAGAGCTGAAAATGATAAATTTATTTTATTTTCATTTCATTTCTTATTTTCATTCTCTTTTTTATTTTCAGACTTAGAGTTAGTAGTAGCATAATGTTACAAAACTGTCATATATACCTGTTACAAGTCACAGTCACACAATCACATATTACAGAAGAATATAGAAGATTCTGAAATAATAATGTTATACTAAACATCAATAGCATATAGTATATATGTTTTTTTAGGGTAGGCTAGGTCAGTATAACATGAACTATTAGCCAAGTATATATAAGATAGACATTTTATAACTGGAACTCTATTGAGTTCTCTTGTGTAAACTCTGAACAAGATTCTTTTCCTAACTTAACTCTGAATCTTGAATCATAATATTAGAACTCAATATCCATACTGTCCAGCTCAGGACCTTTTCTATACCTTTTTCTTTATACTCTTACCATTCTCAACTAGGAGTAATACTACTCTTTAGTCAAGAAGAATAGCTAGGCTCTAGACTTAAGAGGTGTACTAGCTAGATAGAAAAAGCCTAGTCATTCAGATTGCATTAAAGTCCACTAACACTTTTTAAACATATTATCTTGTGTAGACATGTTAGGTAGAAGCTTTTGTAGTAGAAGCTCTATGTTATAGAGTTCTTCTATGGTCTATTTACATAAGAGAATAGTAGTAACTATTCAGATACTGTCTAGTATAAAATGTCTTTCTTAAGATAAAATAGTTTACAATTTGATTAGGAAAGTAGTCAGTAGTTTAGATAGTCAGTAGACAGTATAAGATAGAATAAAAAGAACACCTATAGAGATAACACCAGGTTTATAATATAATTTTGAGAGTGAGACCAGCACTAGCTCCTCTTCCTTACTGTCAAGAACGAAAGAAGGGGACTTAAACTTTTCTTATTTTTCCTTGCTCATTTTTATTTTATTTTATTTTTGATTTATTTTCCATTATTCTGTTTTTAGAACTAGGGTTAGAGTTAGAGGGACAAGATCATGCCATCACACAGCAGGTCACATTAGATGACACAGTCACAGTCACATGACACATAGAAGGATGTAGAAGGTTCTGGAAGAATGACATCATACAAACATGTAAAACACATGTTAACCTTAAGGCATACATATGGTCAGTTAGGGTAGGCTAGAAAATAGCTTGCAGGGACCATTAGGCATTAGTATATAAGGTAGATAGTCCTGTACAGAGTTCTCTATTGAGTTCTCTTATGTAAACCCTATACAAGGTGCTTCTTTTGTCCAGCACTAAAGGGCTTAAGTCGTAACACTTGCTATTCTTTCCTCTTATACTACTATTATTCTCATCATCACCATCTCTAATAGATTCTCCACTCCTTTATACTAACATAAGTCAACATAGCTTGAACAATTATGAACAAGTTATTAGACAATACCAAAAGCATTTAGTAGCTATATAGGCACAAATTCAAGCACTGATAACAGGAGGAATAGGAGAAGAAGCAGCAACAACAGTCACTAGACCCAATACAGGGTCAAACATAGAAGTAGCTAAGCTACAAATATTCAATGGGAAAGTAGGAAATGTTTTGGAGTTTTTAACAGCATGCAAGTTATTTATTAGAATGAGAATGAGAGATATGACAGTGGAGAAGCAGATCCAATGGATGTTGTTGTATGTACAGGGGGCTCAGCAGACATTTGGAAGAAAAATATTCTGAAAGATTTAAAAGAAGAAAGTTTAGAATATGAGATGATATGGGAGTTTTTAGCAGATTTGAAAAAGGAGTTTAGTGGTATAGATAATGAAACAATAAAGATGATAGAGTTAAAGAGAATAGAACAGGGAAATAGGACTATGAAGAAATTTGTATAGGAGTTCAGAAGAATAGCAATGTCAAGATCACAGAAAGTGGACTTTGTTTCTTTGTATTTTCTTGCTCATTTTTATTTTATTTTCGATTTATTTTTCATTTTTCTATTTTTAGAAATCTGGGGTTAGGGTTAGAAGTAATTGGTCACATCAGTCACATCTAATGGTGTAGTCACAACATTGATCACAGAACGTTTTGGAACAAAATGACATCATACAACATGGACACCATATGTTAGCCTCATGCTTCACATATGGTCATTTAGGGTAGGGTGCACAGTAACTAGCATGGACCATCTATAGAAGTATATAAGGTAGACTATTTTGTAAAGAGCTCTTTATCGAGTTCTCTTGTGTTACCTAATACAAGGTTACCTTATAATCCAACTCTAAGGGTTTTGAGTTATAACAAGCAAGAGATAGTGGTTATAAAGAAAGGCCATTAATTGAAGAATTTAAGCGAGGTATGAATGAGATAATCTAGGAAAAACTCATGGAGTTGAAACATCAACCTAGAAGTATTGAGCAGTAGTATAAAAGAACTACAAATTTAGGTAGGTATTTGAGGGAGAGTAGACAAGAAGAGAAGAGGTTGAGGGGTAAAAAGGAGACAGAAGCTCCAGCTTCAAAGTTAAATACACTAGCAACTGCTAGTAGAATACAAGAGCAATAATTACCTCATCCCTAAGTTTGGTCCAGAAGACAAGAAATTCAACAGTAGATACTAATAGAGCCTGTATTAGAGTTCAAGATGATGAACTTTAACTATTTTATTTTATTTTCTTATTTTTCATTTTCTGTTCTTTTATATTTATTTTTAAGGACTTAGAATTGAGGTGATGTTACTGACATATGGTTGCACAATGTGACTAGGGTCACACATTAGTCATATGACAATGTCACAGTTATATAACCACATGTCACATGGAAGAATATAAAAAGTTCTGGAAGGATAATGTTATACAGCATGTTTAACACATACTGACCTTAAGGCAAATACATGGCTATTTAGGGTAGGCTAGAAGTAGTTAGCACAGACTAGGAAGTTTTAGTATATAAGGTAGACAATCCTGTACAGAGTTCTCTATTGAGTTCTCTTGTGTCCAACCCTAATACAAGATTCTTTTACTTGACACACTTGTGATCGTAACAGCCTGCTTTAATGAAAGAAGTATAAAGAACAAATGTAGTCATTGTAAACCTATAACAACAGTAGGCAGGATTCATGCCAAAGTGTAACCTATATACAATGGAGGTAGACCGAAAGGAATTACTACAATTGCAGAGGTTTTGGTCATATTGCAAGATATTGTAAAGAAAGGTATCAGATAAGAGCTAGACAAGAAAAGAGGATTAATTACAAGAACAATTAGAACAATAATAGTAATTTAAATGGGGAAGAGAATTTAATAGTTCTTAATTAGATTCTAGTAATAATGGGTTTATAATGTTCTCTAGAGTAGTGAATAATATATTCTGTTACAACCTAGACAATGGGAACATGTTGAGAAAAGTTATGGTAAAGATATGTTTGGAAAGAATTGATACACAGGAAGAAGTGACAGTGGAGGTATTATTGAATAGTAGGGCAATAGGGCTGGTTATAAGTTCAGAGTTTGCAAGAAAGCAGGGGTTTGAGTTGAAATAGAAAGACCAATATATGTGAGAAATATAGGCAGTTCTTTCAAAAAGAAAGGATCTATTGAGCATATAGTGGAGGTCAATATTTATTATCAAAGACATGAGGAAAAACAGAAATTGATGTAATTTTGGAAATGCTGTAGCTTACACACCACAATTTTGAAACTGATTAGAGGATAGAAGAAGTAAATATGATGAGGTGCCCAGAGAAGTGTGAAAAGTAGTAGAGACCAAAGTAGGGAAAATCAGGATAGCAAAAACAAAAGAAACAAGAAAAGAAAGAGGAAAAGCAAAAGAAACAAAAAGAAAAGGAATAGAAAAAAGAAAAAGAAAGAAAAATGATAGTGGTTCAGAGGTTTAGTATAAGGAGATAGTAATGATAGGTGATGAGTAGTATCAAATAAGAATAATTGATATTTTTAAGTCTAAAGTCTAATTCTCAGACACAGAGGTATATATACAAAGAAGTGATGGTCTGTATGCAAGCTATTTCCATCATATGATTGAAACTTGTACCTAATGGGAGCTGTCAGGCTAATTTTAGAAGGTAACTAATTATATCACTATATTTATATGCTTATATCTCTATAAATACTTATTGCTATGTAATATATTATACATCATTGGAAACAGTTTGGTGGGCACTTTTTAACACATGTTTAATCATGCAAATCTGTCTAGCCATTCATGAGATATTAGCAAATGAAGCTTTTATAGTTACTGATGGCCTGATATCTCAGTTTTTTTTTGTTGTCACTTTTGTATATCACATATAAGTGTAGATAGCTCTTATTTGGGGCTTTCTAGCACAACTTAGTTTATGAAAATTGATCCACTGGTCATGGAAATACAAGCTGAATAAAGTTTTGTGACATAATAGAAGTAAATAAGATGGCAGAAAAGTGGGAGATTTGGGAGGAAGAAGTGGCAAAATCTGAAGAAGTGGCCAAGAAACTGGTACTTGAAAGGTTCCACAAGTAGATCCATGTCCTTGAAAAGAAAGCAAGTAAGAGGATGCCAATAAAAAAGATATGTAATTATGCAATAGAAATAAAGAAGGGATTTGTTCCAAGGAAGAGAAAGGAGTATCTGTTGTCAAGGAAAGAAAGGAGAGAGGTGCATGAGTTTATTGAAGAACAATTGAAAAAGAGATATATCAGACTCTCAAAATCACCTCAAATAGCACTGGTGTTTCTTGTAGAAAGGAAGGATGGTAAGAAGCATATGGTACAGGACTGTAGATATTCAAATGAATGGATGATTAAAAACAATTACTCTTTATCTTTGATTTCAAACATTGTAAAAAATATTAGTACTAGTCATATGTCCAATCTACCTATTTTAAAGATATGTTCCCATGGTGGTATAGTTATTACAACATCTCTAAGACAAGCCTATCTTCCATGATGGCCACAACATGTCCCTATAGTAGTGATGTAACAACTGGGATATCCAGTCTTTCATGATGGGAATACTTCTATCAAACTCAATCTTCTATAGCAGAGTTCTCTTATCTGACCTTTGTCAGTATCTCACTACTGAAACCTCCACTTGGGGTGATACACTGAAACCACAAGCATCCCTTATATATCCAACTTATATATAAGACTAGTAGTTATACTGTAATTCACTAGTCTGATGATTGATGAAGATAACTTCTATTAGACTCAATCTCCAGTATTCAATGACAACACACCAAATTAGCACTTACTTCTATCTCAGACTTTATTTACTCATCTGAAGTTGTGACTACATGGCAGAAAGATGGCACAGCATATAAGCTAAAGCCAAGATCATTCTAAAAAGTCCACATTACCAAGCTTATTGCACAGAGTTTCTATACTCTATGTATTTTCAAGCCAACCATATGGACTTTCACCTTCTGGTGTAAACTGCACATGACAAGTACTAAGGAATTATTTACTAAATTAGATTTATAATGGGATTATAATAATATAAAGATAAAGAAGGAGGATGAGTAGAAAGCAGTATTCACAACTCCAGAAAGGTTGTTTGAATCAACTGTAATGTTCTTTAGACTTATATATTTTCTAGCAATGTTTGAAATGATAATAAATAAGATTCTTTAGAACTTGATCAACACTAGGGAGATAGCAAGTTTCATAGATAACATTATATTAGGAACAGAAGAAGAGAAAGAACATAATTGTTATGATCTTAGCTTAGAGCTTAGGTTACACTTAGGCAAAGACTTGAGAAGAAGTAAGGGGAATGAATAAGTGGTAAAGCATAAGGATACAGGATAGTATTTATGCTATATATATGTAGTGTACATGAGGAAACCATATGTAGTCCACAAAGTTAATGAGTCAGAAGACATGAGGAGACAATAAGAAAACAGTGAGGCTAGAGTATCTACTACATGAGGTGCTAACTAAGACTACTTTGGTATAGCATATCATGTCGTCATACCCTCAGCCCATCTCCATGTTGCATCCTCAAGATATCAATCATAACAATACCCCTTTTTCAGTGTTCATGTCCTCATGAATTAAACCAGTATTGACAATTCTCCTACCACATACATTGCTACCATTTTCTTGTTAGGACCTATGATGACATGTCCTCAATTATTGGTAGCAATGAAGAATAGTTCATGTGGCATGTTGTGGCAACCACTAGACTGAACTGTCTAATGATTTCACTAACGAGTAAAGCTCAAAGTAGGCTATAATGTGGGAATTCACAAGAGAACTCAACAAGGAGTCTCTGCTAAATTAGAGTCCTATATATACAAAACATGCTTGGTCCATGCTACCAATACTTAAGCCTACCCTTATGTCCATGCTTCATCCTCATGTCATCCTCATGTCTTACTCAAGGCTACCATGTGTACTCCATGTGCCCTGATGTCATCTTCTAGATTCTTCCACCACCTTCTAGGCCTATGACATCACCTCATGTGACATGTCATGTGACTGCAGTGTCACATGCCTCTTCATTGTTTAAAAGAAAAGAAAAAGAAAACCAAAATCTCTATAAAGTCAGAAAATAAAAGAAAAAGAAAATAAAAATTGTTCATATCCAAAGCATCCCATAACATGGCAGTCCTTCCTGAAACATGGATATCAGATATCCGTTCCTTGAAGTTTCCATATTGTGTTTATTGTCCACCAGTACCATTGCTACTTCATTCCAAAAATCAGGATCCTATTCTCCTCTAGATCAAAGCACTTGATAATGTGGTGGTGATCGGAAAATTCTTGTTTGAGTAGGAGACTTGACGAATTTCATATATTTGAGGAGATTGTTGACTTCTTCATCTATGAAGCTTAA
>Ga0157363_1005195_pt1 | contig 12113 bp, 11 predicted proteins | sample AttsexASBM1_FD_111477 | JGI IMG/M metagenome (GOLD analysis project Ga0157363, IMG submission 111477) | Fungus gardens microbial communities from leaf cutter ant in Ribeirão Preto, State of São Paulo, Brazil - Atta sexdens ASBM1 | ecosystem: Host-associated > Fungi > Mycelium > Unclassified ...
ATAACTAAAACCGTGCAATAGAACTGCGCCGCCACAGCGTTCCTGTCTGTGGCGGCGCGATTTTGCCTTAACGCTGCTGGGCGAATTTCAGCGGTTGGTCAGAGGTGTTGCGCTTCATCACACGATCCAATACTTCGGCTTCTAACTCGGCCAAACGCGCCGACCCACGGCGGCGAGGTCGTGCCAAGTCCACCGTTAAATCTAAGCCAATTTTCCCTTCTTCAATGAGCAGCACGCGATCGGCAATAGCGACGGCTTCGCTCACGTCATGCGTGACCAGCAGCACGGTAAAGTTATGTTGCTGCCACAAGGACTCGATCAGCCCCTGCATTTCAATACGGGTCAGAGCATCCAGCGCCCCCAAGGGTTCATCCAGCAACAATAAGCCGGGACGGTGGATCAGCGCACGGGCTAAGGCCACGCGCTGTTTTTGTCCGCCAGATAAGGCGGCAGGCCACTCATTGGCGCGATCGGCCAGGCCGACGGCTTCAAGAGCTTCCAGCGCGGCGGTACGCCACTCGCGCCCTTTCAAACCCAGTCCGACATTATCAATCACTTTCTTCCACGGCAGCAGACGGGCATCCTGAAACATCAAACGCGTATCTTCGCGTGCTTCAGCCAGCGGCGCGGTGCCTGCCAGTAACTCGCCGCGGGTGGTGGATTCCAGACCAGCGAGTAGACGCAGCAAGGTACTTTTACCGCAGCCACTGCGGCCGACAACCGCTACAAATTGTCCCGCCGGGATGTGAAGATCGATGTTATTGAGAATCGTGCGGTCGCCATAAAGTTTACTGACGCCGTTGACACCGACGGGCGTACCGCTGTTCAGACGTGATGGACTCAACGTTGCGTTGCTCATGCGTTCTCCTTCAATTGGTACGCTGGATGCCAGCGCAGCCATACGCGCTCCAGCAGTTGGGCAGCGACATCGGCCAGCTTGCCGAGTAGCGCATAGAGAATGATGGCAACCACCACCACATCGGTTTGCAGGAATTCACGGGCATTCATGGCCAGATAACCAATGCCTGAGTTCGCGGAGATGGTCTCCGCAACAATCAGCGTTAGCCACATTAATCCAAGGGCAAAACGCACCCCCACCATGATGGACGGCAGCGCACCCGGCAGGATCACCTGAATAAACAGACTCCATCCGGAGAGGCCATAGCTGCGTGCCATCTCCACCAAGCCACGGTCGATATTGCGGATACCGTGGTAGGTGTTGAGGTAAATCGGGAACAGTGTGCCGAGTGCCACCAGGAAAATTTTTGCCGATTCGTCGATGCCGAACCACAGGATGACCAGTGGAATCAGCGCCAGATGCGGTACGTTACGCAGCATCTGCACTGAGGTATCCAGTAAGCGTTCGCCGATCCGTGAGGTGCCGGTAATCAACCCGAGAATCAGGCCGATTGACCCACCAATAGCGAAACCGATGGCGGCACGCCAACTGCTGATTGCCAGGTTCTGCCACAGTTCACCGCTAACCGTCAGATGCCAAAAGGTAATCACGATATTTTCCGGCGAAGGCAGAATGCGCGTCGAGAGCCAGCCAATTTGTGAAGCCAGTTGCCAGACGGCAATCAGCAACACGGGCAACACCCAAGGGAGCAGCGCATTACCCAGCTGTTTTTGAACTTTAGCCATCTTGAACCCCTTAACTCTGTGACACTTTTTGCGGCGTGAAATCGTTTGCTACCGCTTCACCGTGAGCTTGTACCACGCGCGGTTTTGGCACTTCTGGTACAGCTAAATCGAGGTGCGGGAAGAGCAGTTCACCGACTCGGTAAGCCTCCTCAAGATGCGGATAACCCGAGAGGATGAAGGTTTCGATACCAAGATCCTGATACTCCTGCATGCGTGCGGCGACAGTGGGTCCGTCACCGACTAGCGCAGTACCCGCACCGCCACGTACGAGTCCCACACCTGCCCACAGATTGGGGCTGATCTCTAACTGGTCTCGACGGCCACCATGCAGCGCTGCCATACGTTGTTGTCCCACTGAATCAGTACGGGCAAATGCCGCTTGTGCTTTGGCAATGGTGGCATCGTCGAGATGCGCAATCAGGCGATCGGCTGCCTGCCATGCTTCCGCATTGGTTTCACGTACAATCACATGCAAACGAATACCGAAACGGACTTTGCGTCCTAGTGCTGCGGCTTTTGCCCGCACTTGTTCAATCTTTTCTTTGACTAAGGCTGGTGGCTCACCCCAGGTGAGGTAGACATCGACTTGTTCCGCGGCGAGGTCTTGTGCTGCATCTGATGAACCGCCAAACCACAGAGGAGGACGCGGTTGCTGTACCGGTTTGAACATCAGGCGCGCCCCCCGTACTTTGACGTGCTTGCCTTCATAGTCAACGGTTTCACCTTCGGATACACGACGCCACACGCGAGTGAACTCAGCGGACTCCTCGTAACGCTCGCGGTGATCAAGGAACACGCCGTCGCCCGCCAGTTCCTCGGGATCACCTCCCGTCACCAGGTTAAACAGTGCACGACCATTTGACAGGCGATCCAGTGTGGCGGCCTGGCGTGCAGCCTGCGTGGGTGAAATCACCCCTGGACGCAGCGCCACCAGAAAACGTAAACGCTGAGTGACCGGAATCAGTGACGCAGCCACCAGCCATGCATCCTCGCAAGAGCGGCCAGTTGGGATCAGCACGCCGCCAAAACCGAGGCGGTCGGCGGCCTGAGCAATTTGCTGCAGATAACCGTGGTCAACCGGGCGTGAACCTTCAGCGGTGCCGAGATAGTGTCCATCGCCGTGAGTAGGGAGAAACCAGAATACAGATACGCTCATGACTCAATTCCTTATGGCTGGGCAGATTGTGGATGCCAGATGCGGTCAGCGATATTCACTTTTACCGGCATCAAATGGTTGGCATAAAACAGATCGGCCGTTTGCTGTTGGGCCTGCGCGGTGTGGGCGCTGACCGGCGTAATAGTGGTCGGTGGACGGTGGTCAAGGTAACTGGCGATAACTGGCTTAGGTAAACCCATCGCTTGTGCCAGCAGATCGATACTCTGGTCGCGTTGGCTAAGGGTTAGCGCATCGGCCTGGCTGAAGACCTGTAGAACCTGTTGTACAAACTGACCATTGGCCTCGGTGTAGGGGCGCGTGGCTAAATAGAAGGAACCGGTCTGATTAAGTTTGCTGCCATCAGCCAGTACGCGCACATTGCCTTGCAGCAGCGCGGCAGAGTAGTAAGGGTCCCAAATCGCCCAAGCATCGACATCACCCTGTTGGAATGCGGCACGTGCATCCGCTGGCGTCAGATACGTGGGCTGAATGTCTTTAAAACTCAGCCCTGCTTGCTCCAGCGCGCGCAGCAACAAGTTGTGCGAGCTGGAGCCTTTCTGGAAGGCGACTTTATGGCCTTTCAGATCGGCCACGCTGTGAATCGGGCTGTCTTTCGGTACCAGAATCACTTCAGCCTGTGGCTTCGGTGGCTCAGCACCCACGTAGAGCAAATCGGCCCCAGCCGCCTGGGCAAAGAGCGGGGGAATATCACCGGTGCTGCCCAAATCAATACTGTCGACGTTTAAGGCTTCCAACATCTGTGGCCCCGCCGGAAACTCGATCCACTTGATGTGGGTGTGCGGAAAGCGTTGCTCCAGCAACTGATGCGACTTGGCTAACACCATGCTGACCGACCCCTTTTGATAGCCAATTCGCAACTCAGCAGGGGCATCGGCTGCCGTGGCGCTGATGGCAAACAGGGCAGCAAATGCCGGTAACAGCAAACTCGTAAACATCCTTTTCATTACTCTTCCTTTATACCGCTTGGGCGTAGGGTGGGTGGCGACGATGCAACGCGTGCCAGAAGGTATCCAGCGCATCATCAAGGCGCTCAGCGAGTTGCTGATCTAATTCCGGCTGACGGTCGTAATTTATGATTTGGCCGTCAGTGGCAAATACGCCGTGCAGCACTTCTTGCGCTTTCAGCGCATTGAGCACGGGTTTGAGGGCGTAATCCACTGCTAACAGATGTGATGCACTGCCGCCACTGGCTAATGGCAGAACCACTTTATGCTCGAGTGCACGTTCTGGCAGCATGTCGAGCAACGTTTTCAACGCACCGGAAAACGAGGCTTTATAGATAGGGGTAGCGACGATCAGGCCATCCGCTAACAGCAGGTCTGCTTTGAGTGCCGCCAACGCGGGAGAGTCAAAGCGTGCATAAAGCAAGTCTTCTGGCTGGAAGTTATGAATATTCCACGGAATGACTTCCACACCGCGTGCTTCAAGGGCGTGCTGGCACAGGCTCAGCAGCGCGGTAGAGCGTGAAGGGAAGCGAGGGCTGCCCGCCAGCGTAATAACTCGCATGGTCACTCCTTATAACTGAAAGTTATTGATTATCTGTTATTGAGAACTGATGTGGTCAATACTGGCAGAGCAGGGGGAAGGGCTTAAATGATTTATCTGGCAATCATAAGGTGGAAAGTGCAAATAGACGTTTTCGCTCAGCGCCTTGGCCATTGAGCTGGCATTAGCCATTTACGAATAATCTTAAAAACAGCTATTGCGACCCACCTCATTGATTAATGGCAGCGAATCAATCATCGGCTAATGATTATCCCTGAAATGATATATCGAGCCTAAGGTAAGTGTAACCATGGTTACGTTTGGTTAAAAATAGCCTGTTAGGCGGTGGGAAAATTAACACAGGCGCATGCTGTTATGACGTTTAAAAAAAGATGAGTTAAATCAGTACTGAGTGCTTCATTGTTTAGCTATCGTTTAATGTTATTTCTCAATGGAAACATTACGCCTAACTGATTATTTTTCATGAATAAGCATTTGCTTACGTTCGTGCACACATAAATATGTAACTTTCCCCCTCGCAGTTGCGACAAAGTTAAATAGTATTAATGCGCTTTTAGGTTGAGCACATGAAGAGGTTAGTAAGAGTAATGTGTCGAAAATGATTTAATTAACTTAATTATTTATTGGCCCTGTGAAATAAAAAGTCCATCTGCTTAACTGATCCAGAATTAAAAAACTGGTCGTTTACATTGCGTTTAACTCTTTGGCGCAATGCTTTTATACAGGAACTTATTCACTGTGGCATTTTCATTTTTTCAACCGTATTCGGGGAGCGTTTATGTCTAACATTCTGTTATCTGTGATTATTCCTACCTATAATGTGGAAACCTATATTGTTGAGTGCGTGGACGCGTTGTTGAAACAAATAAACACATCCAATGAGATTATTATCGTTAATGATGGCTCGACAGATGGAACACTGGCATTAGTCAATCAGCATTATGGCCATTTGCCTCAGGTGAAAATTATCACTACGGTCAATGGCGGTGCAGGCCAAGCACGCGATACGGGGATTGAAGCAGCACAAGGCGAATTTCTTTTCTTTTGCGATCCGGATGACATCGTTGCTGATGGGTTTGTGCATGAACTGCAACAGGTTTTCTTAGCGCATCCAGAAACTGAGCTCTTTTGCTTTAACTCGCAGATGTTTGAAGAGGGCCAGCGGCACAACACTCGCTCTAAAGTCCAACATAATATGGTGGGTAAACAGGCCTCTCAACAAGTGTTCTCGAGCCTGCTGTGCAACGGCACTTATACCTCAGCCGCGTGGAGTTATGCAGTAAAAAGAAACTTGGTAGAACAACATCGGATGCGTTTTCGTGACCGTGTGCATGAGGATCATCAGTTCACACTGGCGGCCTATGTTTGCTCGCAGCATGCATGGGTGAGCAAGGAAATTTATTACCATCAGCGCGTGCGCCACGGGTCTTTGACGAACAGTATAAAAAGTGATGACTATTTCCTGCAGCGCTATAACGCATTTATGCGTGCCTACAGCACGTTGAAGGTTGCATTAGGGCGTTCTCCATTGAGAAAAAAACTTGAGAAAGAGTATTTAATGCACTCTTTCCGTTTGATGATTTATCTCTCACTGTATAACGGTACCGCCGTGCCCGAGTATGTGGTTAACGCCATTCGTTTTTTAGGCAGTCAGCATGAGCCAGCAAATATCAAAGAGTGGTTGCTTATACACCGTCCACACATGTTTATCCGATTACAGAATATAAAAGTGAACAAAGCGTTGCGAAGCGCGGCGTAATTCCATTTTATTCCATGTCAGATAAATAGCCATTTCAGTGACGGTTGAACTTAAAGTGTAAGCGTTACGTTATTTGCTGTTAAAAATGTTTCAGGTAATGTGCATTTCATCTTAATGTCATCCTTTCTGCTATTGATACGAAGAAGGGAGGGTGTTTTTTTTTCTTCGTTGACAACCTTTTTTTTAAAGTGTGTCGTTATGCACGTATTGTCATTTAGCACCAAGGATAAAATTAAGAATAAGTCTGGTAGGCAGTCATGATGTTCTGTGTCAGGCTCTATTTTTTAGCGAAATTTCCCAGACGCCTCAATACTTATGTCAATTAAACGTAACGCTATTGCCAACTATGTAGGCCAGATTTACCTGACGCTCTCGGGTATTCTGGTTGTACCGCTTTATATTCATCATTTGGGGATGGAAGCGTATGGTTTAGTCGGATTCTTTTCGATTCTATTAACCTGGTTGCAGCTATTGGATGCGGGTGTCTCGACCACGCTGATGCGTGAAGCCGCGCGTTATCGTGCCAACCAATCTGAGTTTATCTGGTTCCCCTCTTTATTTGCCGCGCTGTCCAAATTCTTCCTGATTTCCACGGGGATATTGGTGGTCATCGGTTGGCTGGCAACGCCCTGGATTGCGCATCACTGGCTAGACGCACAACATTTGCCTTCCTCTGATGTGGTCACCGCCGTGGCGATCATGGTGATTACTGCCGCCATTCGTTGGCGAACCAGCCCATATCGCAGCGTGATCGTGGGTTTCGAACATCAGGTGTGGCTTAATGGCGTCAATCTGGTGATCGTGACACTTCGCACCTTTGGTGCAGTAGTGGTCATTCAGTTGTTTGCTAATCCGGTGCTGAGCTTCTTTATCTGGCAGTTACTGGTCTCAATTGCCGAAGCCGTCTGCCTTATCTACAAATGCTTTCAACTGGTGCCAGCGTCTGCGCGCAAACAGAAGCATGAGAATTTAAAAGAAGTATTAAAGCCGTTTATTCGCTTTGCACTCAGTGCAGCCTACGCCAGTGCAGTGTGGACATTTATTTCTCAGATCGATCGCCTGGTGCTGTCGAAAACCCTGCCCTTGAGTGAGTACGGTTCCTTTACGGTAGTGGCGACCGCCGCCACCGGCATCATTTTACTCAGTAGCCCGATTATGCAGGCCATCGTGCCACGTATGACCGGGATGAAAACGAAGAAAGAGGGTGATTCGCAGTCGCTGGTGCTTTATCGCTACACCACACAGGCGGTAGCAATCTTCATGGCGCCACTGAGCATCACCATTGCTTGCTTTGCTGCCCCCCTGTTGTGGGCGTGGACACAAAATCAGCAAGTCGTAAATGAGATGTCCTTTGTACTGAGTTTGTATGCGTTGGGCAGTGGCGTGCAGGCTATCTGTGGTTTGCTTTATCACCTGCAGTACGTCAACGGTAACCTCAAGCTGCACGTGAAAGGCTTCTCATGTTTTGCCGTTATCCTGGTACCGCTCAACATATTTGCAGCTCTTCACTTCGGTGCGCTCGGCACTGGCTGGTTGTGGTTAGGTCAGAACGTGTTCTACCTGCTGGGTTGGGCGTGGCTGGTACATCGCCGTTTTGCTCCGGGTATTCATTTCACTTGGTTAACCCGAGACGTGCTGCTGGTGTGGGTGGTGGCCGGGATCATCGCCTGGCTCTGCACGTTGTTGCCGATTCGCTGGGACCAAAATCGCTGGTTGAATCTGCTATGGCTTGGTCTGATTGGCATGGTGAATCTGGCGGTATGCTGTCTGTTGCACAGTCTGGTGCTAAAGCGCCTGCAACTGCCGTTTAATAAAGGCTTTAGCGTCGAGGAGAGAGAATGAACGGCCAGAGTCAGAAAGCGGCTGCTGCGACTATCACGGTGATCATCCCGAATTGGAACTGTGCGCCGTGGCTTGAGGAAGCAATCGATTCGCTGGTGGGACAATCTTCCCCCCCTGAGCAAATTATTGTAATTGATGATGGCTCAACGGATAACAGCGTTGCACTGCTGCAGGCAATGGCCGCTCGCTATCCTCAAATCGACCTGTTGCAGGCTGAGCGTGGCGGTGTCAGCGCCGCACGGACGCGTGGGCTGGAGATCGCTTCCGGGGATTTCATCTATTTTATGGATGCGGATGATTTCGTCGGCAAAACGCTGTTTGCCGATTTCCGTCGTGCCACGGTAAAGCATCCTGAAATGGAGCTGTTTTGCTTTGGCGCAAAAATGTTTACAGATTCGCCCGTTGCCCAGCGTCAGTATCAGCTGTTTCACCAGCGCAACATCCATGGTGCTTTTCCGGGCGGGAGTACCACGCTACGTAATATGATTACCCAGCAATCTGCGCACCGCGTGTTGTGGAGCAGCATTGTTTCCCGCCATCTCATTGAGCGCGTAGGCGTGCAGTTTTTGCCGATTCAAAACCATGAAGATGCCCCTTATATGTTTGCCCTGTACATGCAGGCACAGGAAGTGGTGCTTACAGGCGAAAGCTATTACTACAAGCGATTTATGGTGACATCGTTATCGCAACGTAAAGCGACGTTTACCTGGGTGGAAAATTACTTTATTGCCCGCGGTAACAGCGAAGGTTTTATGCAAACGTGGGGAATGCCTGCCGACGAATGGCTGCTGGATCGCTATTACGAACCGGTGATGTATGGTTGTTTGATTGAGATGCGCAAAAACAACATTGACGTCCCGAAGGAGTGGCATGTCACCATCGACCAGCTGATCCGCAAAGTGACGGGTGAGAGTAAACGCATGAAACTGCAATGGTATTATCCCACGCTTTACAACGGCTTGAAGGCGAGCCGCAGCCTGTTAGCGCGCTATACCGCTAAGCGCTGATTTTGATCAACACCTGTTCACCTGATTGAATTTACTTTTGCGCCAGAGGCCTTTACCATTCTGGCGCACAAAATTTCGTGCACCCGACTTCCCTTGCTTCCGCTATTCAGGAGAGTGCATGTTATATCCTATCGTCCGGCCAGCACTGTTTAAGCTCGATCCAGAGCGTGCGCACGAACTCACCTTTCAACAATTGCGTTTCATCAGCGGTACACCGTTGGAGGGATTGATTCGTCAGTCGCTGCCGTCACGTCCTGTGAACTGCATGGGATTAACCTTTCCCAATGCGCTTGGACTGGCTGCAGGGCTTGATAAGAACGCAGAGTGCATTGATGCCTTTGGTTCGATGGGCTTTGGTTTCGTGGAAGTGGGAACAGTGACGCCACGTCCGCAGCCGGGTAATGACAAGCCGAGGATGTTCCGCTTAGTGGAAGCGGAGGGGATTATCAATCGCATGGGCTTTAATAACCACGGCGTTGACCACTTAGTAGAGAACGTTAAAAAAGCGCGTTTTAAAGGCATCCTTGGTATCAATATTGGTAAAAATAAAGATACGCCGGTGGAGCAGGGCAAAGACGATTATCTGATCTGCATGGAAAAGGTGTATGCCCATGCCGGTTATATTGCCATCAATATTTCATCACCCAACACGCCAGGATTACGCACGCTGCAATATGGCGAAGCGCTGGACGATCTGTTATCCGCCATCAAATTAAAACAAAAAGAGCTGCAAGAACGGCATCTTAAATATGTTCCAGTGGCAGTGAAGATCGCGCCGGATCTTTCTGAGGAAGAATTGATCCAGGTTGCCGACAGTTTAGTGCGCCATGAAATTGATGGGGTGATTGCTACGAATACGACCCTCGATCGCGCTCTGGTTGCTGGGCTTAAATATGCAGACGAAATGGGGGGATTAAGTGGCCGCCCGGTGCAGTCGCGCAGTACTGAAGTGATTCGCCGTCTGTCATTAGAGCTGCAAGGACGCCTGCCTATCATTGGTGTCGGTGGTATTGATTCACTGGTTTCTGCGCGTGAGAAAATCGCCGCAGGCGCAACCTTGGTGCAGATATACTCCGGTTTTATTTATAAAGGCCCGGATTTAATTAAAGATATCGTGACCCACCTCTAAGACATTTCTCACTTTCCCGCGCCGGGGGGTTTATTTATCCCTTCGGCTCGTTTATATTTTGTTCTGCTGATGTTTTTTTCAGCTTTTCCTTAGCGCATTTTTTTTAAATTAAGCGTTCAGAGCCCTAAATAATTCGCTTTGCAGTAAGGTGGCAAGTGAGTGATTCCCTGGAGCTTACTTAAGTAGGTGGTTGGGGTAAAAACATGTCACATAGCGAGCGCAATTGAAAAGTGAAGTATGACGGGGTTAGCGCAGCGATAACTACAGGGCATATCATGAAGTTTAAACCTGATGATAACTGGCGTTGGTATTTTGACGCAGAGCATGACCGCATGATGCTGGATTTAGCTGATGGGATGCTATTTCGCTCGCGCTATTCACGTAAAATGCTGACGCCGGATGCCTTTAATGAAAGCGGCTTTTGCGTAGATGATGCCGCGCTCTATTTTACTTTCGAAGAGCGTTGCCGTCAGAGCGGTTTAAAAGGCGATCAACGTGCTGAATTAGTGTTAAATGCCTTAGTCGCCAGCCGCTTTCTCAAACCCCTGATGCCAAAAAGCTGGCATTTCACCTCTCATGCGCACAGCTGGCAACCCACGGCGGGTGATATGGTCGCGGTGACGCTGGCCGACAGCGGTGAGCAGGCGCAACTGCTAGTGGTGGAAAGCGGTGAAAATGCAGCGTTATGTCTGCTGGCGCAAAATGCACTTTCCGTGGCAGGCAAAGGCATGCAGCTGGGTGATGCAATCAAGATCATGAACGATCGTTTGCGTCCACATCAGCTGGAGCAAGCTGCCCATCTGGCGCGAGCGGTTTAAGCGTTTACGCCAGTTCGATATCGCCTACTGGAATACAGCTACAGCTCAGAATGGTGCCATCCGTGCGCACTGCGCTTTTCTTGAGTGCTTTTACCTCGCCACTGACCAACGTCATTTTGCAACTGCCGCAGATCCCGGCGCGACATGAGTAGGGAATGCGAAAGCCCTGCATCTCCAGCTGTTCCAGCAACACTTGCTGATTGTCACCGGTAAATTCTTGTCCCTGATAGCCAATCACCACTTCAGCTTGTTGGCTGGTAGCAGGTTTCAATGTTTCAACCACCACTCCTGGTCCATAGGCGCGCGGCGTCTGGCGTTCAACCACGCTCACCCGGTCGCCTACGCGAATGACACCGCTGTTCAGCGCAATAAGATTCAAGCCAAAATCGATATCCCCACTGCCATCCTGGCCGCTGCGGAAGCCTTGAAGCGTGGCGAGGGGTTCACCCTCTGAGTGCTTACGCCCGCTTTCTGTCCCCACGGTCGTAAAGACGCAGCGGCTACAAGGTTTGGGCATTTCGAAGGTGATATCGCCAATTTTCACCCGCTTCCAGCTATCTTCATCCCAGGCGTCGGCGCCGCTGACCACCAGATTAGGACGGAATTGCTCAACGCGGACACTGGCTGGGCAACGCTGTTGCAGATCCTGCAATGACGCCATATTCACCAGCAAGAAGGGGAAGCCATCGGCAAAACTCAGAGGCACATCGTCAAAGCGCTTTACACGCCGTGTCGGTGTTAATCCGGTCCAGCGCAGTTGTACCGGGCGGGGAAAGAAATCGCTCAACCAATGGTTGATCTCGTCTGGGGCAATATATGAGGTGAAATGGTTGCCCCAGACTTCAGTCGGTGATGGCTGTGAGGTGAAGTCGCTAAAGCGCACCAGCGCCTGAGTGCCATCCGGCGCATTCAGAAACAGGCCGTCAGGTAGCAAGGCCGGGGTAAAACGCACCATCTCTGGATATTGTCGCGCGGTGATAAAAGTGCCGTCCAGTTCGGTCACCATAAAGATACGATCAAACCCTAAACCGCTCTCCAGCACCTGCGCATGAGACAGTTGCAAACCACGCATGGATTTGACCGGGTGAATATAAAGACGGGACAGGGTAATCATCGCACCTCCAGACTGACAAAAAGAAGCTAACTTTATGACATAGGACGCTGATTCGCTATAATGCGCAACAATTTTAGCAAGAGTAAAAAGTGACGATATGAATTCTCTGTTTGCCAG
>Ga0157363_1005197_pt1 | contig 12110 bp, 11 predicted proteins | sample AttsexASBM1_FD_111477 | JGI IMG/M metagenome (GOLD analysis project Ga0157363, IMG submission 111477) | Fungus gardens microbial communities from leaf cutter ant in Ribeirão Preto, State of São Paulo, Brazil - Atta sexdens ASBM1 | ecosystem: Host-associated > Fungi > Mycelium > Unclassified ...
GAGGATGTTCATACCGCCGTTAATCAGCATGGGGATTTTGGTGTTACCTGCTCCGCGTAATGAACCACTGCCAATTAACGCGATGGCTGCCGCCGGATAACTCCACGCAGAAGTTTGCAGATAGCTAAGCGCCAACTCTTTCACCTTAGGCTCTGCGCTACCCGCAATGCCATCAATGATCAGATGCCCCCATAACTCAATGACAATCACCAACACAAAAGCCAATACCGTCATCAATCCCAGCGACTGGCGCGTGGCGGCACGGGCACGTTTACCGTTGCGTTTAGCAAGGCTGAAGGCCACCACCACCGTGGTGCCGAGATCAATGGCAGCGAAGAACGAGATAATGACCATGTTGAAGCTGTCAGCGAGTCCGACACCCGCCATCGCCTCTTTACCCAACCAGCTAACCAGAAAGGTACTGAGGACGCCCATCAGCATCACACACAGGTTTTCAATAAAGATGGGCACGGCCAGTGGCGTGATTTCACGCCACAACAGCGTGCGATAAGAACGACGTTTTGGATACCACGCCGTTTTTCTGACCGCACGCATCACTGCTACGCCAGGATTTTGCAAGGGAGTACCAAATCACTTTGGAGAGGAAGATGAGTAATAATGATGATAGGCCACTGAGAAATATGCAAAGTGTTTCCTGTCACCATTTAATCATTATTACAAACTTTTTGTCGCCACCACCGCAGGATCCGCTGCACCACCGAGATAGGCACTGCGCACCTCATCATTATTTAAGAGTTCTTCCCCCCTGCCACTCAATTTAATTTCGCCATTGACCATCACGTAACCACGATCGGCCAACTGCAACGCATGTCGGGCATTCTGCTCAACCAAAAAAAGCGTCATGCCTTGCTGCGTTAGTTCACGCAGGATGTTGAAGATCTGTTTGACCACGATAGGGGCCAGGCCAAGACTCGGTTCATCCAGCAGCAGCAGTTTTGGGCGGCTCATCAGCGCACGCGCAATCGCCAGCATCTGCTGTTCACCGCCGGAAAGCGTCATCGCACGCTGCTTGCGACGTTCCAGCAAACGCGGAAACAGCTGATACATCCGCTCCTTGTCCTCTTTGACATATCGTTCCCCCACAGCGATGGTGCCCATCAACAAGTTCTCTTCAACCGTCATGTCAGGGAAAATGCGCCGCCCTTCAGGTGCCTGCGCAATCCCGCTGGCGGCGATAAAATGGGTACTGCGATGACTAATTGACTCCCCACGCAGGCGAATCTCACCACTGGCGATGCGCGGCTGGCCAAAAATCGACATCAACAGCGTCGATTTTCCCGCGCCGTTCGCACCAATCAGTGCCACGGTTTCCCCTTGGTTCACCGTCAGCGATACTTGCTTGAGCGCCTGCACGGGACCGTAAAACACATCAACCTTTTCAAAGCTCAGCATCGGTTCAGCCATGCTCGTCCTCCTCTTCGGCACCCAGATAGGCGGCAATCACTTTGGGATCGTGGCGAATCTGCTGCGGGGTTCCTTGTGCAATCACATCGCCGTGATCGAGCACCACAATGTGATCGGAAATCCGCATCACCATCGGCATATCGTGTTCAATCAACAGCACGCTAATACGGTGGTCAGCTCGCAGGCGATGCAAAATTTGGCTCAGGGCATCCGTCTCTACCGGATTCAGCCCTGCCGCAGGCTCATCGAGACAAATCAGTTCTGGACGTGTACACATCGCGCGTGCAATTTCTAGCCGACGCTGCTGGCCGTAAGAGAGCGTGCCCGCCAGACGATTGGCGCTTGAGACTAAATCGACGTTTTCCAACCAGTAAAATGCGCGGTCCAGCGCCCGATTTTCTGCTTCACGAAAGCCCCGAGTATTGAGTACGCCAGCCATCAGTTGGCGGTTGACCTGCATATGCTGCGCTACCAGCAAATTCTCCACCACTGACATCTCACGGAATAAACGGATATTCTGGAAGGTTCGCGCCAATCCGGCGCGATTGACCAGATGGGCCCCACCGAACATTTTGTACCAAATGCGTGAACCCAAGCGGGCGGGGTTGAGCCAATCCTGCGGATGGATTTTCTGCCCCAGCACCTGAATCACGTCGGTATTACGCTGGTTGGCATTGAGCATAATGCGCCCGCCAGTCGCGCGGTAAAAACCGGTAAGGCAGTTAAATACGGTGGTTTTGCCCGCACCATTAGGCCCAATCAGTGAGGTCACCGAGCCACGCTCCACGGACAAACTGACGTCATTCAGCGCCTTAATGCCGCCAAAACGCATCATCAGGTTATTCACTTGCAGGATGGCATCACTCATGGCGTACTCCTTTACGCAGTGGAACACCCACGCGCGCGGTGCGCACCAATCCTCGTGGTCGCCAGATCATCATCAACACCATCAACATGCCAAACAGCAGCACGCGATATTCAGCAAAGCTACGCAACAGTTCAGGTGCAACCGTCAGTACAAAGGCGGCGAGCACTACGCCAAGTGTCGAGCCCATACCGCCTAACACCACAATCGCCAGAATGAGCGCAGATTCAAAGAAAGTGAAAGAAGTTGGATTCACAAAGCCCTGATAACTGGCGAAAAACACCCCTGCGATGCCCGCTGTTGACGCGCCGAGCATAAAGGCTGAAAGCTTCACCAGGACATGATTTAGCCCCATGGCACGGCAGGCAATTTCGTCTTCCCGTAACGCTTCCCAGGCGCGCCCAATGGGCATGCGTGTCAGTCGGTGTTTGATGAACAGCACCAACAGGACCACCAGCACCAGTACCACGTAGATGAAGATAAACTTCATGTTTGGGTTGTAATCGAGGTGCAGAAACTCGTGATAAGGTACGCCGCCATCCCGTGCGCGTCGGGCAAACTCCAGACCGAAAAAGGTCGGTGATGGCACCGATACCCCATTCGGCCCGCCGGTGAACGACAACCAGTTGGTCAGAACCAAACGAATGATCTCGCCAAAGCCAAGCGTCACAATCGCCAGATAATCGCCATGCATACGCAGCACGGGAAAACCGAGCAGTGCGCCGGCAAAAGCCGCCATCAGCGCCGCAATCGGTAACATGCTCCAGAAACCTAAGCCAAGGTACTCGTACCCCAACGCCAGGCCATATGCTCCGATGGCGTAAAATGCCACGTAGCCCAAATCGAGTAGCCCGGCCAGGCCCACTACAATATTAAGTCCAAGGCCGAGCAGCACATAAATCAACCCAAGAATCGCCACGGTCAGCAGGTATTTGCTGGAGATAAAGGGAAAGGCCAACGCGACAATCAGTAACAGCGGCAAGATCCAGCGTAACCGTGAGCGATAGCCCGGCTCACGGACGTAAACGCCATTATCATTGCCTTCAAATTTGCGTTTGAACTGCTGCCCAAAAGTCGTATGCAGAAACAGGCTGAGCAGCAAGCGACCGACCATGACCAGTCCGACCAACAGCGCCACGCGTTGCGGCGACAGTTTGAAGCTGTAACCGTCCAATACCACTCCCACAATTGGGCCAAACACCACCAGCGCGATAACCCCTGCCAGCAGTGTGTCGAGCAATGCTTCGCGCATGCCCGCACGTTGCGTCATTGCATTCATCGCGGCATCCTCACACTTTCGCAACCAGTGGACGTCCCAGAAGCCCCTGCGGACGGAAGATTAAAATCACCACCAACAAGGCAAACGAGAACACATCTTTGTAATCCGAGTTCACCAACCCCGCAAACTGGGCTTCCGCCACGCCAAGCAGCAGTCCCCCCAGCATTGCGCCAGGCAGTGAACCAATGCCGCCCAGCACAGCCGCCGTGAAGGCCTTGATGCCAATGATGAAGCCCGCGTAAAAATCGAAAGTGCCATAGTTCATGGTCACCAGAACGCCCGCCAGCCCAGCCATTGCTGCGCCAATCACAAACACCAGCGAAATCACGCGGTCGGTATTAATGCCCAGAATCGAAGCCATTCGGCGATCTTGCTGTACCGCGCGACAAATCCGGCCAAGCTTGGTGTATTGGATAATCCAGGTGAGCAGCGCCATGCCACAGAACGCGGCGATCAGAATGAAGACTTTCGTCCATGTAATCTGCACAATCCCGCCATCTATCTCCATGCGCAATACGCCAGTTAGCAGCGTTGGGATACCCTGCTGATTCGGGCCTTGGCTGAGTTGCACATAGTTTTGCAAGATGAGTGACATGCCAATTGCCGAAATCAGCGGGGCGAGGCGCGTTGAATTACGCAGGGGTCGATAGGCAATACGCTCTATCGCCCAGCCATAGGCGGCGGTAACAATAATCGTGAACAGCAAGGTGCCGAAAATTAGCAGCGGGAAAGAGTGAATGCCAAAGAAACTCAGTAAAGCCAAGCCAATGGCACACAAGTAGGCAGAGATCATATACACCTCGCCATGGGCGAAGTTAATCATGCCGATAATGCCATAAACCATGGTGTAGCCGATGGCGATCAACCCATATACCGCGCCTAACGTCAGGCCGTTGATCATCTGCTGTAAGAAGAAGGCGTCCATATATCAATCTCGCACGTAGAGAGGGCGCAAACTTCGCGCCCAATGGCGCAAGACCCCGCTTAAGCGGGGCCGCGTGTCGTATTACAGTTGGTGATATTTGCCTTTATCATCCCACTGATAAACCACGTAATCCGAGACTTTAAGGTCGCCTTTGCCATCCCAGGCTTTTTTACCCATAACGGTATCGACGCTATTGGCTTTCAGCCAGTCACTGGCTTTAGCATTGTCTTTACCTGCGGCTTTGTACGCTGCGGCAATCGCCTGAACAGACGCATACGCGTACAGGGTATAACCTTCCGGTTCGAAACCGCTGGCACGGAACTTCTCAATCACCGCTTTGCCATCAGGAATGGTGCGCGGGTCATTACCAAAGGTCATGTAGACCCCTTTGGTATATTGGGGCCCTCCTGCTGCCGTCACCATCTCTTCGGTTACGATGCAATCTCCAGAGAAGAAGGCCGCGTTAACCCCTTGCTCACGCATCTGCCGCACTAAGGGTCCGGCTTCTGGGTGGCAGCCACCGAAATAGACCACGTCGGGTTTCACCGCACCAATTTTCGTCACCAGGGCATTGAAATCCTTCTCTCCTCGAGAAAGCCCTTCATACATCACTTCTTTCACCCCGCGTTTCTCCAGCGCGGCTTTGGTCGCATCCGCAAGCCCCTGACCATAAGTGTCTTTGTCATGGATCACCGCCACTTTCTTCGCCTTCAATTTGTCGATGATGAAGTCCGCGGCAATGGCACCTTGCTGGTCATCGCGGCCACACATGCGGAACATGGTTTTCATTCCACGTTCAGTGATTTGCGGGTTGGTTGATCCGGGGGTAATCGCCAGCACACCGGCCTCGTCATACACTTCCGAGGCAGGCATGGTGGAGGAGGAGCAGAAATGGCCAACTACCGCCATCACCTTATCTTGGTCGACTAGACGGTTAGCGACAGACACCGCCTGTTTGGGTTCGCAGGCATCATCGCCCTGCACCAGCACGATTTTTTCACCGTTTATTCCGCCGGCAGCGTTGATGTCATTCGCTGCCTGACTTGCGCCCTTCCAGTATTGCGCCCCATAGGTCGCATTCGGGCCAGAGAACGGCCCCGCCACACCAATCTTGATATCCGCCTGTGCGTAAAAGGCCACGCTCAGGCAACCTGCAAGTACCACCTTCACTGGGTGTTTTATGAATTTCAAAGACATGCTTTCAATCCTCAACGGGTCAGGAACGGAGCCATACCACGGCCTGGGAGAAATCAATTTCTGAAACTTTTGCAGCACTTTATGTGGTCGTCAGGACCACGGTTAAGGATCAAGCAAGAAACTCGCCAAAGAAGACGGTCGGTGGCAGCTTTTTGCAGTGGCATCGCGCCAGGGCAGACGAGGCGCGTGGTGACATCCCTGCTAATCATAAACATAGCCAGAGTTACGCCGGGCACCAGCACTGTGATGGTGCAGAATGCGGTCGATCACAGATTCTTCATCGTGCTGGTGTGTTTATCCGCTATGCTCTGGTCAAATCGGTCCACGTTTCCTGAAGGAGAACCTATGAATACGCAACGGAACGGATTGAGTAGCCAGCAGGCACTGGATGAACTGGAGCGCCTGTATGAGAACGCAGTAGAGGCACTGCGCAACGCAATTCGCGATTTCACCACCCACGGCACGCTGCCTGATGAAGAAGCGCGCCAAAAGGGCCTGTTTGTTTATCCCGAACTGCGCATTACCTGGCGGGGTGAAGGCCCGCAGCAAAATCGCACACGCGCATGGGGACGCTTCACGCATACCGGAAGTTACAGTACGACCATCACACGCCCTGCCCTGTTGCGTCACTACCTGAGCGAACAGCTGCATATGCTGGAAAAAGAGTACGAGGTACATATTGAGGTAGGACCATCACAACAAGAGATCCCTTACCCTTATGTGATTGATGGCCTCTCTCTAGATCGATCGATGAGCGCCAGCATCGCGCGACATTTCCCCACGACGGAACTTTCTCAAATTGGTGACGAAACGGCAGATGGCCTGTTCCATGCCAATGCGCTGTTCCCCCTGTCGCATTTTGATGCTTTGCGCACCGATTTCTCTCTCGCACGCCTGCGCCATTACACCGGCACTGCCGTTGAGCACTTCCAGCCCTTTGTGCTGTTTACCAACTACACCCGTTATGTCGATGAGTTCGTACGTTGGGCAATCGAGCAGGTACAAGATCCCAATACCCCCTATGACAGCCTTGCCTGCGCGGGGGATGTGGTGATCACTGCCGATACTCAAGATCCGAATGCCATGATGTCCGACCTGGCATGGAAGAAGCACCAAATGCCGGCCTGGCACCTGACCTCGCCAAATCGCCGCGGGATTACGCTAGTGAACATCGGTGTCGGCCCCTCTAATGCCAAAACCATCTGCGATCACTTGGCGGTGATTCGTCCACACGCCTGGCTGATGATTGGTCACTGCGGCGGCCTGCGTGAAAGTCAAACCATCGGTGATTACGTGTTGGCGCATGCCTATCTGCGTGACGATCACGTATTGGATAGCGTGCTGCCGCCGGACATTCCTATCCCGAGTATTGCTGAAGTGCAGCGCGCGTTGTATGACGCCACCAAAGCCGTCAGCGGCATGCCGGGAGAAGAGGTGAAACAGCGTCTGCGCACTGGCACGGTGGTGACAACGGACGATCGCAACTGGGAACTACGCTACTCCGCTTCTGCATTGCGCTTTAACCTGAGCCGCGCGGTCGCGGTAGACATGGAGAGTGCCACTATCGCTGCGCAGGGTTATCGCTTCCGTGTTCCCTATGGCACCTTGCTGTGCGTTTCGGATAAGCCACTACACGGCGAAATTAAACTGCCGGGTCAGGCGAATCGCTTCTACGAAGGGGCAATTTCTGAGCATCTGCAGATCGGTATTTGTGCGGTTGAGCTGCTGCGTGCTGAGGGCGATAAGTTGCATTCAAGGAAATTACGCACCTTTAATGAACCACCGTTCAGATAAAAGTTGAATTCCGGCCCCACTGGGGCCGGAATCACCCTGGACTGAAAATTAAACTTTAACTAATAGGTCTTTCACAAACCAAGCCAGCACAGCCAGAATTGCAGGCACCATAATGGACCAGGTCAGTCGGTCATTCAGCTTTTCAAATTTCACATTGAGCTTTTCAAAATTCTCATCAATCCGGACAAACTTTTTCTCAAATTTTTCATCCATGCGCTCAAACTTAACATCGATACGTTGCTCCATTTTGTCCAACTTATCGTCGATACGCAGTTCCATTTTCTCCAGCTTATCGTCAATACGCAGTTCCATTTTCTCCAGCTTATCGTCAATACGCACTTCCAATTTTTCCAGCTTATCGTCGAAGTGCAGCGCCATTTTTCCTAGTTTATCGTCAAAATGCAGCGCCATTTTTTCGAACTTGCAGTCGGTACGCTTTTCCGATCTTCCCATTTCACCCAGCAGTTCGGTACGCAGATTGCCGATATCAGCCTTGGTCGCAAAATTCTCGGATCGCGCGGTTAGGACGGCAACATCCTGTTGAATATGATGCGTGGTTTTTTCCAGCAGCCCGACTCGTTGAGTTAACTCTTCCATTTTTGAATCTCCGATATTCCTGACGACGTAGATAAGTGGTGGAAGAAACGGGGCAGTACGCATAGCGTATTCCATTACAAACCTCCAGAGAGTCCCGGCTATCTCTTCACCTTGCTACGTAGTGAAACAGATTCGAGCCGATTAAACATTCCGCGAACCCGCCATTCACGGCAAAAAAGATCAGGCAGGAATCAATACGCAGCGCAGGCTAAAACGGGCAAAGGAATAACAAAAGCAGCCACAGTGAAGTGTTGCGAGAGATCGCACAGTAAATAATCGAGGGGGATGAAACAGAATACACGGAAGCCCGAGCGGGCTTCCGGAAACCAGAACCTAAGCGCTCAGCCAGCCCAGTTTAATCACAAACAGAATCGAGAGAATCACCAGTGCGGCATTGATCTCTTTGGTACGACCGCTCAGCAGTTTGACCACCGTCCAGGTGATGAAACCAAAAGCGATACCGTTGGCAATTGAGTAGGTTAGCGGCATCGTCAGTGCCGTCACCGTAACCGGCGCAGCAGTGGTGATATCTTTCCAGTCAATCTCAGCCAGACCTGATGCCATTAATACAGCCACAAACAGCAATGCAGGTGCCGTGGCATAAACCGGTACGCTACCCGCCAGCGGTGAGAAGAACAGGCTTAACAGGAACAGTACTGCGACCACAATCGCCGTCAGGCCTGTGCGACCACCCGCACTCACACCTGCCGCTGATTCAACATAGCTGGTGGTGGTGGACGTACCTAACAGCGAGCCAAACAGTGCTGCCGCACTGTCAGCGACCAGCGCACGCCCCATTTTCGGCACATTGCCCTGCTCATCAGCCAAACCCGCACGCTTAGTCACACCCAGCAGAGTGCCCGTGTTATCGAACACATCCACAAACAGGAAGGCGAAGATCACACTGACCAAGCCCACGTTGAAGGCACCCGCGATATCCAGTTGCATAAAGGTCGGCGCGATTGAAGGTGGAGCGGAGAACACGCCACCAAATGGCGTCAGACCAATACCCATGGAGATAAAGGTCACGACCAAGATACCGATCAGCACCGCGCCCGTCACACGACGTGCTTCCAGCGCCACAATGATGAAGAAGCCTAACAGTGCCAGCAGTGGTCCCGGTTTAGTCAGGTCACCCAAGCCAACCAGTGTGGCTGGGTTATCGACGACGATACCCGCGCCTTCTAGCGCAATCAGCGCAAGGAACAGGCCAATACCGGCTGCAATTCCGGCACGCAATGGCAGCGGAATGCTGGCGATAATCCATTCACGAATTTTGAATATCGACAGTGCAAAGAAAATCACCGCTGAAAGGAACACCGCACCCAGCGCAATCTGCCAGGTGTATCCCATGTGCAGTACAACGGTGTAGGTGAAGAAGGCGTTCAGACCCATGCCCGGCGCTAACGCGATCGGATAGTTAGCGATCAAGCCCATCAGCACACAACCAATCGCCGCAGCCAGACAGGTCGCGACAAAAACGGCGCCTTTATCCATGCCCGTTGCGCCGAGGATGCTCGGGTTAACAAACAGAATGTAGGCCATCGCCAGGAAGGTCGTGATACCCGCAATGATTTCCGTGCGCACGGTGGTGTTGTGCGCCTTAAGTTTGAAGAGTTTTTCTAACATCATCATCTCTCATGAGCGGAGACGGCACGGATGCACGTTCTCTCTTGCCAATGTGGTTGAAACACTAATTATATTTTTGATGAAAGCGTTTTGAGCCGGACTTAAGGCAACAATGCCTTCCGCTTTCCCCTGTCCACATAGCAATTGCTATGCCACTCTCGTACGCAATCGTTTACGTTTCCGAATGGGGTCTCGGTTAAGATAATTCCGAACCAGAATGAGGCGCGATTATGGTGCATTGCACTATTGCTGCGCAATCGTTTTCCCATCGGTCAATGGCCATCCCCGAAAATATTGCGGCAACGCACGATTTCGCACACTGCCTGGCGATGTCGCTCACGTTTCTGCTGACTGAAACAGCAGCTTATAAACATCGAGTTACACTGCCTTTTAACCCTTTCGCAACCTAAGAGACAGCGCAATGAAGCCCGCGATTTTGATCGTTGATGATGATCGTGCTGTGTGTGAATTGCTGCACGATGTATTGAGTGAACACGTGTTTACCGTTTACAGCTGTCACCAGGGCAAAGATGCGCTGGCGCTGCTCAGTCTCCACCCGGAAATTTCATTGGTCATGCTGGATATGATGTTACCGGACACTAACGGCTTGCTGGTGCTGCAACACATGCAACGCCAACGTCCTGACCTGCTGGTGATCATGCTGACCGGTATGGGATCGGAAGCGGATATGGTGGTGGGATTGGAGATGGGGGCCGATGACTATATTGCCAAGCCTTTCAACCCACGCATAGTGGTCGCGCGAGCGCGTGCCGCATTACGCCGCTGCGGACGTTTGACGCAACCTGACCTGCAACCTGATGAGGGGTGGCAATTCAATGGCTGGCGTCTGGATGATGCCCGCTGCCAGCTGTTCAATCCACAACGGGAAAGCGTGCCTTTAACGCAAGGCGAATATACGTTACTGCGTGCCATGGTATGCCATGCACGTAAGGTGCTCACTCGCGATCAACTGCTGGAGTTAACGCACAGCGAAAGTCTGGAAGTGTTTGATCGCACCATTGATGTGCTGATTATGCGCCTACGCAGGAAGATTGAAACCAATCCGCATCAGCCCAGTTTGATTCGGACCATCCGTGGCCTGGGTTATGTTTTTTCTGCTGATGTCATGCGCCCGGCTTCAGCGGCACGAGAAACGCAAATCGCCTGATCCATCCAGCGCTGCATCTCGGCCAGTGGCCGCGTGCCGTCCAGCGCATTCGCTGCATGCAAATTAAAGCAGGCGCAGGTATGTGCCAGCTTCAGTGTCTCTCGCATCGACCATCCTTCGTGGCTGGCATAAAGCACGCCCGCACAGAAGGCATCCCCCGCCCCTACACTGCCGACGATCTCTTCCGGCGTGAGGCACCATGCGGGTTGCCAGATGCCCATCTGGTTTCCTTCCTGCCCCCAAGCGCCTTCCGGCGCATGGATCACCACACGTTGACGCACGCCCTGCTCAATCAGCCACTGCGCAGCTTGTGCAAAGGCGTCAGGTTCCGCTAAACCCTGTTTATGGCGCAAGGAAATACCGGTGAGAGACTGCGCTTCCAGCTCGTTAATCACCAAATAATCAAGCCAGCGCAGTGCGGGCATCACCAGCGGTCGATACTCCCCCACCCGTGACACCAGATCCAGCGACGTGAGATAGCCGCGCTGCTGCATATCCGCAAGCAGCCGCGCGCTGCGCGTACCGTATTGCTCGTCGGGTTGATCCAGGCTATCGAGTAACAGCAAATAGCCGAGATGAAAAATACGGTGGGCAGTGTCCACCGCGCTAAAATGGGACAAATCAAGCTGTGCATTGGCGCCACGCGCATGGAAAAAGGTGCGTTGCCCGTCGGGTGTCGTCATCACTTGCGTCATTGCCGTGGTCACACTGCGCGTACGCTGCACAAACTGGCGTTCTACCCGGTGCTCATCCAGCAATTGCAGGATGTACTCACCGTCACTGTCTTCACCAATCATCCCCACGCCAGCAAGTGGCAGATTCACCTGCATACGCGCCAAGGTGAACAGAACATTCAACGCGGCGCCACCGCTGCATTTCTCACTGTGCGTGATCTCCGCCAGCCAGCCTTGCTCTGGCCAATGACTAATACGCTGCACATGATCGACCAGCATACTGCCCGCGCCGAGAATGCCGTTGCGTTGCGCCATCTCAGGCCCTCCCGGCGCTGCCAAACACCTGCATCTGCTGCGCCACCACGTTGGCGATATCGCGTTCCACCGCCATCAGCAGTTCGGCAAAAGAGTCATAGCGGGCATCGCGTTGGGTAATTTGCGTTTCAATTGCACCCAGTGCAGCCTGTGACATACCGGTATAGAAGTTGATTTTGTGGATACCCAGACTGATGGCATGCCGGAAATCGGCATCACTGATCCCTGAACCGCCGTGCAGC
>Ga0157363_1005198_pt1 | contig 12109 bp, 9 predicted proteins | sample AttsexASBM1_FD_111477 | JGI IMG/M metagenome (GOLD analysis project Ga0157363, IMG submission 111477) | Fungus gardens microbial communities from leaf cutter ant in Ribeirão Preto, State of São Paulo, Brazil - Atta sexdens ASBM1 | ecosystem: Host-associated > Fungi > Mycelium > Unclassified ...
CTTTTATTTTGGTGAAAATTATATTTTCACCCCCAAAACTTTGTGTTTTCAAGAATGTTCCTTTAATTCAAAGAATGTTTCTCAAATTGGTTTTCCTTGGTTTTCATTTCTTTTTCTCTCTTCTTTTTTTTATTTTATTTTTTTCAAATTTTTATTACTTTTTTTTTTTTTTTTTTTTTTATTTATTTTTTATTTTTTTTTTTTTTTTTTTTTTTTTTCATAAAATGGAACCAAACGGGAGGGTAGCGCGAAAAAATTTACTCTTTGAAAATAAGAGCCCTACTGCAGTATACTCTTGCATCTGCTCCAAAATTATATAGCGTATATAAACGGAATGAAAAATCTGATTAGAATAGGCTGTAAGGTGATAGACATAGAATTCTAACTTGTCAGAAATTATTCTACGAGGGCAAATCAATAAGTTTTTAGAAAAACATAGTAAAACACATTTTTTTTTATCGATTCATTTTTATTTCTCAACATAGTCTTCTTTCAGCTCGATACATTTGATCCGACGATTTTCTAACTTTTTCCGTCTGAATAATATATGATTTGTCCAACCCTTCAAAATAAACCTCTGTTTCGGCGATGAGCTATTCTCTGGTGATGAATCTCTTTTCTCCGAACTATTTTTTCAGGTTTGGAAACAGGAAATAGTCGCAAAAGGCTAAATCTGGCGAATATGCTGGATGAGGAAGCAATTCATAACGGAATTCGTTGAATTTGGTCATCGGTGCCGGGTACGCATGAATTCGTGCATTGTTTTGATGGAAGAGCATCTTCTTCTTCGCCAAATGGGGATGTTTTTTCTTTAAAATGTTGTTGAAACGTCCAATAAGATTGTGTAGTAATCATCATTAATCATTTGCTTCGACAGAAGATAATTGATATGAATTATACTGCATCCCAAAAAACTGTGGCCATCACCTTTCCGGTCGATTTTATGATCTTTGCCTTCTTCGAAACTGATTCACCCGGTGAAGTTCATTGTTTTGACTGCTCCTTCGTCTCGGGTGTGAAGTAATGGAGTCATGTTTCGTCCACAGTAATGAATCGCAGTCATTCATCTGAATTGAAACAACATTGTTTTGAAATCGTCACACGGTCGCGTTTATTGTCCACAGTGAGCAAACGCGGTACCCATCTTGCCAATAACTTTTTCATATGTTCGTGCAAAATTGAAATCACTGTGCCATGTGATATGCCTGTGGCCTCAACAAGCTCGCGCACTTTCACTCGTCGATCAGTCAAAACAATATCGTGGATTATATGTCGATGATTTTTGGCATAACAGCCTCAATTAGACGTCCCGAACGAGATGTACCACGTTTAAATTCATTCACCCAATTATATACAATCGCAAACGCTGATGCAGATGTGCTATGAACATTATCCAACTCGGTTTTGATTTCTTTCGGTGTTAAACCTTTCATGTAGACGTTTGATCATTGCACGAAACTCGTTTTTTTTCCATTTTGCAAAAAATACAAAGGTTGTTTGCTTTAATCGTCTACAGAAATGAAATTACGCGACGAATTCCGCTCAAAATTTGACAGTAATCAACTGAGAAATGCTACTTATCAAAAAGTAATGACATGACACTGCGAGTGCTCTCTGACAGATTTTTTAAGAACTTATTGACTTGCCCTTGTATGTTCTTATGTGCACTGACATATGCATTACCGAATGTATCTAACGCTAAATATTCCTGAAATATTCATAAAAAGTTCCTAAAATTCCCAAAAGATACTCCAAGAGTATTCTAGAATATTTCGAAATATTTATGGAATGTAAAAACAACAAATATTCTATTCGTATATCGTGTATATATATTGATTATTGATTATACACATATTGATTAAAAATTCCATTTATATCGTTACATATTCCGAGAATGTTCCATATATGTTCCGCAACATTTTAATTTTTCCAGAAGTTCCAGATCAAGTCGTCCCTGAGGCCTGAATCACTTTCAATTTTTGGAGCTTATTTTATGTATAAAGTGAGCTTCAAAATCTAAGGTGAAAGTATTTTTCAAAAGCAAAATTTTGTTTGAAACTGAATTCAAGGAACGACCGAATCTGGAATTTCTATAAAGTTTATAAACGAAATGCTGCGCTCCTTATATTCTTTCCCAGATAATTCTTGTTAACATAAATACTCTTCGCAGCGACTCCTCTGTCGGTGGAAATATTTACTGCTTGCTCGCTCGCAATTTTCGTGATATTTTATATAAAGAATATTCATACAATTCTGAACATTTCATCTAGTATATTCTGTGACGATTCTTTCACTGTGCCAGAATATTCGGCACATTGGGAATACGAATCGAGCTTTCTATTAACATTTATTATTAGCTGGGTGAATTCCTCTATTTCTATCATTACTTCTATCATTACTTCTATCGCTATTACCTCGCATTGTATTTAGGGCTTAAATCTTACGAAGGGAGGCTATGTATTGTTCCTCACCAATAATTTCTATAAAACTTGATGAATATGTTAAGTGTTTCTTTCTGATAATCTTTAATATTTATTTTTCTGCGCTGTTCTTTTTGAAGCACAAATGATTATTATCTTAATGAGAAATGATAATGAAATCGATGCTGATTCGATATCGAAATCATCAAATTGACATCGATTTGACATCGATTTCATTGTTATTTCTCACTGAGTAATCTCATTGTTATTTCTCACACAGCATAGTATACTATACATGAATCATATGATTATGTCATAACAATAAAAATAGGTTGAAATTTTCCATACGTCTCTTTTATGTCATAAATATTAAATCAAAATCGTATTAATCAAGGACTTGGAATTGGCGCTGTAAACGCAATATTCTATTATAATAATTTTAAAACTTTAATAATTCAGGATTATAAAAATTTTCAAAAAATTATTATAATACATAAGTTCCGTATACATTTCGGATATTTTAGCCATTTTCAGCAGATATACTTAAAAATTACCGCAGAAACAATATAATGCTTATGTAATGTTGTTACATCTATGTAGCTTTGCAATGTTAATCATATTTCTGGCTCAGTAGTGTACAAACTTTATAGAGAAAATGGCCATACTGTTCAACTAAGTTATCCAGAAACATTTCTCGATTTTCTATCTGTACAGATTTCATTTATTAAATAACGTTGAACAGAAATCGAACTAAAAAAAATTTTTTTTTTCTGCTCATCTCATTGCCTGATAAAATATCTGAATAGAATCGTCAGTTATTAAAATATTTGAAGAAATTCATTCATTAGTCAGTTATCTTATAAGATCAGATATACAATGCAAAATACAGAGCAAAAAATATTTCATGTGATAAAAAGCGGGACTACAAATCAATAATGATAAATGGAAATGACAATAAAAATAATATAAAGGCCGATTTACATTTTGTACAGAATGTCAATGTAAATGCGATATAAATTTTCAATGTCGTTTTGCAAATTGAGACTATTAGATTGTTGTTTAATATGTATTATTTTAGACACAATACATTTATTATAACTCTCAATGTCTAACACACTTATGTACATTACATACATCCCAATTAAATTCGTGACTGTGATGCAACTTGTGTTCAATGATAACCAAGGGAGAGATATTCTACATATATGATTTTGATGTTCATATACTCTAGCTTTTCTTTTAGTTTTTTCCCCGTTTATTCCACATGCATCACAGTTCTTACAAATGATTTTATATACAACGTTTCTTTTTTGTAAATTTGGCAACGAATCTTTGTGTACTCTGATGAACTTACTTAATTTGTTAAAATTTGTTAAAAAATGAAATTCTATTTATTTTACCCTATTATTGATAATGTTCATGAATCTTTCGGAAATGCCCTATTGTACGTAGGGGATGCTGAATCATTTATTTTGTTGTCACATTGTCGGGTTCTTTATTCATTTTTATTTGCAGACTAGTTTTTTTTATAAGATACAGGTATGTAAATATGAAACCGGAATTTATCAATAGATGGCAACCATAGTCAATGTAGTTGCCATCAGACGGCGCCATTGACGCCATTTCCTTGTTCTGACATCTGACAAAGATTTTCAACTCACAACAATACAAGTTTCATATAACAGTATAGTTTGTAATAGTTGAACATGTCGAATTTTGTGCCTGGAAATTACAATTTGCGGACCGATTTTCTGTTCATTTGAAGAAAACTGCTGCAGAATCGCATCGAATACTTGTCGAAGCTTACGGTGAGCATACTCTTAGTAAATCACAGTGCTTTGAGTAATTTAAAAAATTCAAAAGTGGCAATTTTGACGTGAGAAACGAAGAACGTGGAAAACCATCGAAAAAGTTTAAAAAGATAATGAATTGCAAGCATTGTTGGATGAGGATGACGCTCAAACTCAACAACTCGCGGATCAATTGAATGCGACACGAAAAGCCGTCTCCATACGTTTGAAATCCATAGGAAAGATTCAGAAGATGGGAAAATGGGTTCTACATGAACTGAAAGACAGCAGGAAAACCGAAAAACCACTTGCGAAATGCTGCTCACCAGGTACAAAAGAAAATCATTTCTCTATCGAATTGTGATTGGCGATGAAAAGTGGATATATTTTGAGAATCCTAAACGTAAAAGGTCATGGATAACTCCAGGCGAATCATCGACATCGATTGCAAGGTCAAATCGCTATGGACGGAAGACAATACTCTGTGTTTGGTGGGATCAGAAAAGTATGATCTATTATGAGCTGCTAAAAAATTACCTGGCGAAATTACCTGGCGTTAATACTGAACGCTACCGACAACAAATGATCAATTTGAATCAAGCTTTGTGTGAAAAACGATCGAAATATCAAAAAAGGCAACACAAAGTGTTTTGCTTCATGATAATGCGTCATCACACACAACAAACTGGTCAAGGAAACGATTGAGGCATTTGATTGGGAAATACTTTCGCATGCGGCTTACTCACCAGATTTGGCTCTGACCGATTACCACTTATTTGCATCGATGGGACACGTACTTGCTCAGCAGCGCTTCACTTCTTACGAAGATGTACGAAAATGGCTAGATGACTAGTTTGGTTCAAAAGAGCAACAATTTTTTTGGCGTGGCATCCACAAATTGTCAACAGGTGGAAAAAATGTATAGCTACCGATGGACAATACTTCGAATAAAATATTTTTTATCATTTTCATGCAATAAATGTGTATTTTCTATAAAAAAATTCCGGTTTGATATTTACATCGGGTATTCTATTCTATTTTTCATAATAAATTCCATGGGATAATTTTCTGTTAATATTGTATATTAATATTAATATATTAACAATGAAATTTATATTTTTCTCATGAAATTCCGGATGCGAGAGAAAAAATGTCCTGTCCACCAGATCTAAAGATTTTTTTTAAGACATCGGATGTTGAGAGTAAAAATTTAGAAATCTTCCTGAAAATGTTGATTTCTGATATCAATCAAATTTAATTCTGTCTAGCATAACAGTAGTATCTAAAAAAATCTAAAAAATTTATTTTATCATCCCCCACTTCCAAGTGAACTAATCTTGTGTGATATGCATTGAAAATATCTAATATATTGTTAATTTCAGTTGAGATGCATAGAAGGATATCATCTACGTATAATAAAAGTTGTATCCTGAAATTTATACTCAACAATCGAATCTCCAACTCTTGCATATTGCATGACTAAGTCCGTTGCCACTAGGGATAAAGAGAATCTCATTGAAAATTCAAATTTTTGTTTGTAGAATTGATCATCAAAAGAAAAGAACATCGAATCTAAAATCATTCTTATTGCCTCTAAAAATTCTTTTTTGGAATGTTGCAATTGCTGTAGTTTCATCTTTTGTCAATAGTCACTATGACTAAAGCAGAAGGAATGTTGGTGAATAAAGACACGTCTAGTGAAACCAAAATATAACCTGGGTCAATTCTGGTGTTTTTTAATTTATTGATCAATTCGAAACTGTTAACAAAACTCGAATATTTCTGACGATCAATTCATGTAAAAATGTAGTTAGGTTATATAATGAACCAAAAGCATATACGTTACCTAAAATACATAAAGATATTGCTCTTTTCATATCATTATTTCATCAATAGATAGTCCATTGTACAATCTAACTTTTTTACTGAATTGATCGTCAGGATTTATTCCGAAAGTTTCAAGTTTTATTATAATAATTTTGAGTTATGATGCGTAAAAGTTACAGTACCGCCGGCATTATCCAAGGTGTCCAACCGACAGCTAAAACTTTTTATTTTTTAATGTTATTCGGGATCATGTCCTGAACATTTGTCAAGATCAAGATTATTGGAGATTACATTCCTCTTATTTTTGCACTAAAAATTCATTTTTACTGTTTCATTTTTATTGTAAAAATGAAAATATATAAAGTTAAAAAATTTCGAGAATAGTTCATATCTGAATAACACGTCGTCATACACGGACGTGTGTCCTAAAAATGTGTGATTTTTATATTTGATTTAAAAATTCTACTTTTTAAGTTTTAATATGTTCAACAAAGCTTCAGTGCAATGCTTCATGTTTCGTGATGATAAGTCATTTGAATTGTTTACGCATATATCACTTTAATAAGATTTGTTTTTAAAAAAGTTGTCAGATTAACAACGCTGCATCTTTGTCAATTTGTGAGTGTCTTAGTCCATTCTGGACATATAAATTAATTATATTTATATCATTCTTGTTGAAGAAGACTCCAAAGAGAGTCGAAACGTTCAAAATAAAGAAGACATCAATCCAATATCTGAGTATTGATTGTTCACTAAATAATTGCGCCGTTTATCATGCTGACTCTCATTAGCCTATTACATTTATCTTTTTATATTGTTTAAAATTCGAGGGTCCTAATATAATTATTGTTATTGTAACATTGCAAAATTACATAGATGTTAACAACATTGCATAAACATTATATGAGTATTGTCTGCGGTAGTTTTAAAGTATATCTGCTGAAAATGGCTAAAATACGAGATATAGTCGAAACATACGGAATTTATGTAATAATTTTTTGAAAATTTTTGTAATCCTGAATTATTAGTTTTAAAATTATTATAATACAATAGAATATATTGCGCATCGTTTACAACGCCGACTTCAAATTGCCCTTTGATTAATACAATTTTGATTGAAAAATTGGTTGAAATAAGGAATATCAAAAATTAATTCATTAATTATATAGTTTTAATTTATTACAATTTATATTAATATTATTAAAATTTATTCTGCATTTTTTTTTACATAAAGCCAATTAAATTTCTCAAAACACGATAAAGAAAATAAAAACGATCAAATTTAGATGTTTCAAACATTATATATTCTTATATTAAATTAATTTATTTCAGATATGATTGAGATTTCAGATATGACTGAAAAATTTTCGGTTTCAACACAATCATTCTGAAACGCCAAAAAATATTACCAGGATCTTGATTGAGGTAATATTTTTCGCAATAAGTTTCTTACTTTCTTTTTGTCTATTCTAATTTAGGGGGGTTTATTAGCGTTTCAGAATGATTGTGTTGAAACCGAAAATTTTTCAGCTCTTAATCATATCTGACATAAATTAATTTAATATAAGAATAATGTATTAAACAATAAATGTCAATACGTGATCGAAATTTAAAAACGGAAAGATAAAGGGCACATACCACGAACGCTAACCATTCGCTAATGCTAGATATCGTTAGCGAATGATTATATTTGATTACAATATATTATAATCTAATTACACATAAATATATAAACGTTTCGGCCTTACATTAGGCCATCTTCAGTATCTAATAATTAAAAAATATTTACCAACAACGATTCGTCTACGTGTATAGTCTTATGACATATCTACTTGTCTACTACGTCAATATGATCGTTATTAAACAAGAGTTTTTTTATTCTTAAAACGCAAGTTATTGATGTTAGTTCGAAAGGATAAAAATTTTTCGTATCCAAAAGTAATCGTCTTTTTATTACAAAAATTCAGATAGTCCAGATGTTCCTATTTAGTTGTTACATTGAAATGCAGAATTTCCAGATTCTAGTAATTATAATATTCTTTGATTAATTAACTGTTTTCAAATTTCATCGTGTTTTGAATTATAAAATATAAAAAAAACTTCGTACCTATGTTACAATCAACAATGTGGAAAGAAATCGAGAGTGAGGATGTTTTAATAAAATACTCATTACAATGTTCTAAGGATCTAAGGATCTTTGTTAATGTTTATATGTGTTATTGTCAGATAGATTTTCATGCATTTTCTTATTATAATCTATTGAGTTCATTATTACAATCGAATTATCTTTATCTGCTCGTGTAATTAAAGTATCCGGATGTTCACACATAAATTGTTTTACTGCCTTTATTCCTTCTTTTAATGTAATGAAGAGAAAATCTTTTCTAACATTAATATTAACACTCCAATTTACTATCGATATGTGGATGATATTTTATTAGCAATTCTGAATAATCAGATTAATGAGATATTAGATAGATTCAATTCTTACCATGATAGATTGAGATTTACAGTGGAACATGGCGATGACAAATCTATAAATGTTAAAATAATATTAGAAGATGGCTATATAGAATTTGACATATATAAAAAACCCACGAACTCAGGAAGATATTTAAGCTACAAATCGAATCATCCAATGCAACACAAAAGAAGAATAATAATCGGTCAACTTGATAGAATTCTGTTTCTCTTACATTCGAAATCACAAAAAAAATATTGAATCCATGATAAATGTTCTATTAATTAATAGTTCCTCTTAACATAATTTTTTCTACAATTAATCAGAAACTTAAAAAATTGGCAAGTAAAAATTTATATGATAATAATATTAATTCCATCGATCACGGTAGAAAAAAATTGTTCACTATATTATATATTAACAATTTCGGATCAATTTAAAACTATAGCGGAAAAAAATAATTTTAAAATAGCGTATAAACCTATTAATAATTTAAGTCATTTCATAAAATTAGGTAAGGATAGATTAGAAAAAATGGAACAATGTGATGTAGTATACAAAATAAGCTGTCTGAATTGTGACTCCTCTTATGTTGGTCAAACAAAAAGGAAAATAAAAAATCGAAATCAAAGAACATAAAGCGAATATAAAAAATCGAAAGATTCTCTGACTGTTTTATCACAACATCAGATAGAAAGTGGTCGCAAAATAAATTGAGATAATATTCAAGTATTAGACATAGAACAATGTTTCCATAAAAGAATCATATCGGAAATGATATTTATCGAAAAACAAATCGATGATCTCAATATGCAGAGTGATACGGAAAAATGATCAGAAACATACTTTCCTATGCTAACCCCTCCCCCCTAAGTCCTTTTTACCCTCTTCTTGATATATGTTAGGTATATATAGCTATGTATCATGATAAGAATTTATGTCAAAACATTGTAATGAGTATTTTATTAAAACAAGTCATCCTCACTCTCGATTTCTTTCCACATTGTTGATTGTAACATAGGTACGAAGTTTTTTTATATTTTATAATTCAAAACACGATTTGAAAACAGTTAATTAATCAAAGAATATTGTAATTACTATAATCTGGAAATTCTGCATTTCAATGTAACAACTAAATAGGAACATCTGGACTATCTGAATTTTTGTAATAAAAAGATTGCTTTTGGATATGAAAAATTTTTATCCTTTCGGACTAACATCAATAACTTGCGTATTAAGAATAAAAAAACTATTGTTTAATAACGAGCATGTTGACATTACAAGTAAACATGTCGTAAGACAATACACGCAGACGAATTGTTGTTGGTCGTAAATATTTTTTAATTATTAGATATTGAAGGTCTAATGTAAGGACGAAACGTTTATATATATTATATATATTTAATTATGTGTAATTAGATTATAATGTATTATAATCAAATATAATCATTCGCTAACGATATCTAGCGTTCGTATATTGTATCGTTGGTGTATGCCCTTTATCTTTCCGTTATATAATGTATTATTTGAAATATCCAAATTTGACCGTTTTTGGCTTTCTTTATCGTATTTGATGTATTCACACATCGGTCGTGCTTAAAATTCTTAAGTTTCTTAAATTTTCTTCTATATACTATTAACATTTCTTAAAACGATTTCTAAGTACAATTCAAATAATATAATTAATATATGAAATTCAATTAGAATATAATTAAAATGTACATAAATTCCAATTAGAATTAATAAAAAAATTCTAATAGACTTTTAATAGAAAATAAGCAAAAAGCTTTTTCCAATTATCATATGTATATATATATATATATATATATATATATATATATATATATATATATTAATTAATAATAAAATGTAATTCTATAAGTAGTTACAGAATAATTTTTCAAGTAAAGCATATTAATTCTACTCTTGGTAACAGGAATGGAATTTCATTATTCTCTTCGACTGATAGAATAGAAACAAATTAAAAACATCATTAAGATTCTTTAGTAGAAAATAAGATACTTCTTATGTTATATTAAAATCGAGCAGTGCATTAGTTGCTACTAAAATTTGAAACATAGCAATTCTTAAAATAAAATGATTTATTTATTTATCTATTAAATGTATAAGATTAAATGTATAAAATTATCATAAATTTATCTAACTGGATTTCATCCGTTTCGATGATAACTTCTTATGTATAATTCTTACTTCTAGGTCGTATTTTGGTTCCAACGGTATCGGATACACGTTTACTCGTATACCTATCGCAGGTACCGATTTCTCAACGAGACCATATACATATGACGACGTACCCAATGATTTTACGTTAAGTCATTTCAAACTTGTGGAAGAAGATGACTTCAAAATCGAATATCTACATTATATCAAAAGTATTATGTCTGATGAGCTTAAGATCATAACGACTGCATGGAGCGCGCCTGCGTGGATGAAAGATTCTAAAAGTATAACTTGGGGTAAAGAAATATTAGATGAGACAATATCCTGCATTATCAGGAAAAAATTTGCACTAGAAAGCTTTGAAGTGTTTATTATATGACTAAAATATTGAATTTAAAAAATTTACGAAAATTATACTTTATTAAAATTTTGAAAAGATTAATTATAGCAGTGCTCGCAAAGATTTGCACATTTCGGGCCGATCTGGCGCTATTCCCACTACCGCTCGGGCCGAGCCGCCGAGCCCTCACGTGACGCTCTAGCTTAGGAGCATCTCTGTAGCTTAAACGTGCGGAAATCATACTTTATATTATTAAAGAATATTTTTTTTTGTAAAATAATTTTTTCTTAAAAAAATCAAATACTAAATTTTCTAAAACATTTTATCAATAACTAACACATTTTGTCATAATAATTCTTGCCAAAAACCATTCAATAATTGTTATAAATTTATATCGAGAAGTTTCTATAACAGACTTGCGAAGATTGAAATCAGGAAATACGTGAATCTGGAAATTCCGTATTTCCATACTTATTAAGTCTTATAAAATCTCAAGTAACAAGGATTTTATGAATTCTTTATTTTTTAGATTTTAATTAAAATAAATAAAATTATTGGGAGTACAAATAAGTTTCTGCCGTTTTTTATCAAAAATTAAGTATTTATTGTGAAAAAACGGTACATAATGTTTTATTCAAAATAATGGCCATCGCTAGCCATTACTTTTTCTCATCTTTCTGGTAGCATGTGGATACCGCGTCGGAAGAACGCTTCATCTTTTGAGGATCCAATCATCGATATAATTTTTAGTATCTTTATATATGATATATTTATGTAGGATGTGAAGTGCTGCTCAAACAGGTTATGCGTCATCGATCGGAACAAGTGATAGTCGGAAGGAGCAATGTCTGGAGAATATGGCGGGTGGGGTAGAACTTCCCATTTGAGTGTTTCTAAGTAGGTTTTGATCGGCGCCGCAACATGTGTTGAGCATTATCATGCAGGAGAATAATTTTGTCATGCCTGGAGTAGTGGGCGCGTTTTTCCTTGAGTGCTCGGCTCAATCTCATCAATTGTGTTCGATAGAGAGCCCCAGTAATGGTCTCGTTCGGTTTGAGCAACTCATAATACACGACACCAAGCTGATCCC
>Ga0157363_1005199_pt1 | contig 12107 bp, 6 predicted proteins | sample AttsexASBM1_FD_111477 | JGI IMG/M metagenome (GOLD analysis project Ga0157363, IMG submission 111477) | Fungus gardens microbial communities from leaf cutter ant in Ribeirão Preto, State of São Paulo, Brazil - Atta sexdens ASBM1 | ecosystem: Host-associated > Fungi > Mycelium > Unclassified ...
CGCAAATATAAACACAGCAAGTACGTTTAAAGCACGAGATGTGCTAATAAAGGACAGTACTTGCCATATATGTCGAAATAAGAGTTGGAATGTGACGATACGTATCGTCTAGGTGTGGTATATACATTTCGATATATTTTATGCATTGATATTATGCCAGTTCGTAATACTCATGATTTCAATTTCAAACAACAATAATCATAAAACGAGCATTTTATGTCTAACAAAGATCGAAAGCTACGCGCTATTCGCTTTATATGGCATAAAAAGACGAGATTGCATGGAAAAACGCTTTATTATAGTTTAATCTATACATTAGTTGTTTATCAATAAGGCCGCAATCTAGACAATTATTGTTTCGGACTTCGGTTGTTAAGGTTCTATTATTGGTGAAATATATAAACATTTGTATACAGATGTGTATGTAAATTATGCGATACGAATTCAAATGGTATGCAATTATATCATTTTTATTATCGAGTTATCTTCTGATATATTTTGTAAGTTAAAATTATTAATATTTTTTTCTTATATTTTTTATTTAGCATTGTTTCTCTTTTTTTTTACAAAGGCGATTGTTTTGACTAGACTGGGCTCTCGAGAACGATAATATATATATATATTTTTTGACGTATTCAATATATATATATATATATATATATATATATATATATATATATATACACACACTACTATCTATAATTTAGTTAAAGAGAATATTTTAGTTAAGCGTGGCGTGCTTTTTCTTCGAGACATTTAATATTTTTAACAGTTATTTCTCGAGATTGTTACTTCTATAAAAAATGTATGATTTTATCAATTTCATTGCCGTGGCAAATCGTACATGGAACGTATCATGAAATGTAAATACAATAAAAAGTTTGCACCTCGAGAGTATATTTATTACAATGATGTCGCGACGTAATATAATAATAAAACAGTGAACAGGTCATAGAATATTGTACAACCTTCGTACGTACTTTCTTCTATTATTTCGAGATCTTCGTTTTTATAATCTATTTCACGTAAAATGGCTTCATATATATTATATACAAGGATAATTGCTCGTAGGTGTGTGATGGGAAGAAAATGTACCTTAGGAGTCGTACATTTTCCTCTTAAGGAAAGATGTGTGATAAGATGCGGGATAATGTAAAAAAATCTAATGAATGGGTAGGATAGAAGAGAATTTTATTGATATTTTTATATCTTCTCTAATTTTTTGAAACGAGATATTTTGATTATGATAACAGAATGATCATCAACTATTCAAAACAGAAAAAATAGCGAATCTGTGTAAATTTGAAACACCTAAATGACTTAAATAATTTGAATTTATATTGGATCAGATATTTCAAATGTAGATCTGTTATTTCTGTGTTTTGCACAATAATCAATATAATCTATTATACTATCTAATCAAAATATCTTGTTTCTAAAATTTTCGCTATACATCTACCACTAAAGTTATTTCCCTCCCACTTTCTTGTCTGGAAGAATAAAGCCACACACTAAATAATAAAAATGGACAGACTTCCGTATTAGATAAAAAGTCTATTCATGTACATAATATATCTTTAGAGCATAATAAACTTATATAAAGCTACATGTGTGTGTGTGTGTGTGTGTGTGTGTGTGTTTGTGTGTGTGTTACATGTGATTAATTGAGGCTTTGATGTCAGCGCCGACTAACTTTCGACCAACCATCATCTTCTAATGGTCGCCTTCTCTCGTCAGCAGATCTAGGCGGAAGTCTGTCATCTTTACGATCCTCTCGTCTGAAATACACAATGAAATTGAAGTTTAAATTAAAATTTAATCGAGCTTAATCTGTTTAAAACTTAATGAATATTTATGAAATTCGCTCAAAATTTGTATAACATTTGTACGATTGTTATGCTTTATTAAATTGTTATATTAAATGTTATTACTAAATTTTCTTTATATATACTAACTCGCGCTTGGGTGGGTCTCTTGGGGAATCTTGAGGCGGGTCGCGTTTCCGCCAGTCCTGGTTAGTATTTGGCCGTGCTGGTTCATCACGGCGATCGCGGTAACCACCACGGCGATCGGACATTCTACCACGATCTCGATCTCTATCTCGATCATCGCGTATCGTGTCACGTGAAATCTCGCGTATCTGCAATTGCAATTAAAGAATTATTAAAAAAATACACGTACCCAAAGAATAAGGGTAAATATAATTTATATAATTAATAAATAAAATATAAGTGAATGAAAAGAGCAACAAGCGAAGAAATTCTACATAGATAATATTTTACAGTATATGTAACATGTATTAGATTAAGATGCAGAACGTATACTTACTCCACGTCCGTCTATTCCACGGTCACGGTCACGGTCACGGTCACGATCACGGTCGCGATCATCTCTCTTGTCGAACCCACGGTTGTCTAGCCTATCTCGATCTCTTAAATCTTCTCTATCGTAGTTATCATCTTTTCTCCATTTCTCCATAGAATCCTTCTTCCATCGGTCCGAGTCATCGTTTCTTCTCCATTTGTCCATATCGCGACGTGGTTCCCTTTCTGATTCCCTTCTCTTCCATGAAGAATCCTCAATCTTGTCATCGCGTTTTCTCCAGCGATCTGTGTCGTTTTTAAGTCCATCAGAATCCTTGTCAGGATTACGTCGCCATGACTCCATCGCTAATAATAATATAAAATAATACAAATTAAATTTTATCGATATTTGTATATGCGAAAATATCTAGTGAAAAAACATGAAAATGTATTATACTCACAAGATTTTGGACCATCGCGATCACGTTCGCGATCACGGTCCCGATCACGGTCACGGTCACGATCACGGTCACGTTCACGATCGCGATCACGATCACGATCGCGATCACGATCATTATCCAAACCACGTCGCCATGTTGAAGCCATTTCTTTATCTCTCAATCGTTCTTCCTCCAATTTACGTTCAATTTCAGCTTCCTTAGCTCTAATAATCTCAGCTTGTTTTTTAAGCTTAGCCATACGTTCGGCTTCTCTGGCTTCCTCTTCGGCCCGTCTAATTCTCTCCTCCTCCTCTCTCTTAGCTCTTTCCTCTTCAAGACGTTTCTTTTCCTCTTCTTGTTTGATACGCAATTCTTCCAATCGTCTTCGTTCTGCAGCTTCTGCGCGTTCCTTCTCCCATTTTGCTTTACGCTCGGCTTTACGCTCCATTTTGCGCTTCAATAATCGCTTAACGCGCTCCTCATTCAATAATTTCTCAAATTCCTTCAGTTTTTCTGTGTATATGTTTCTACGCTCAGCTAAGATCTTAGCTAAGAAAATGCCGTGATCCTCTTTCATACGCGCTAAGCGCTCTTGAGTCGCGACAGCCTCCTGTCTCTCTTCGATAGCTGCGGCAATTCGCTCATCCTCCTGCTGCCGCCAGAGTTGTTTCGCCTGTTGCATCCTGTCCTGCACGGCCTTCTCCAGCAATGGAATCTCCTCGAGTCGTTTAGCACGCTCCAAATAATCGACTTTCTTCTCCTGGGACTTGAGCTTCTGTTGCATCTCTCTGCGCTCTTTCTGTAACTCTTCAGCTTCCCGCGCTGCAATTTGTTCCGCGTCCAATTTTTTAATTTCATCCTCATCTAGTTTCTTCAGCACCTTTTGTCCGTGACTTGTCTGTGAAATCTGCTGCATCTTTTCTTTGAGATGGCGATCCTTGATCTGCTGAATCTCGCTTTGTTGACGCTTTCTTTCGCGTTCCTCCCGTTCCTGTTCCAGTCGCTTCTGTTCAGCCAACATTTGTTGTCGCTGAAGTTCCTCCTGTCGGCGCATCTCTTCTTCTTCGCGGACCGTATTGATGTGCTCAATGTATTCCTTTCGCTCCTCGATAATTTTGTGCCTGCCTAATATTTTCTGATGATCCTTGATCTTAGTTTCATGATAATGAGCAACCAACACATTGCGTACTTTCTCGCGCTCGAATTTCTTTTTATTAGGATTTATTACATTAATGGCACGATGCAACACGGTCGCCATGTTTACCAGTTGGCAGCGTATTTGTTCGGAGGGCATTGCTTGCAATACCGGACCATCCGGATGATCTTCTCGTTGCGCCTCCGAGAGATCCACTCCAAAGTGAACACATGATTTGCCGTGATCTATTCTGATTTGCATGTCATTATAGCGCACGCAATCTACCAAAAGACGTTCAAGGTGAAAATCAATGGTGAATTTGGCAAGTTCCAGGAGTCTGGAAAATTGTATAGTTTGATAAACTTGAGAAATCTGATGAACAAGACGCACAAGTGTAACATCCTGCAAGGCTGGGATATATTGGATTAACGGACTGTTTTCGTCTGCCTGTAACGTTTGAATGACGGAATCGACTCTGCTACAGAGTTCTAACGGATGAAATTCCACTTCTAACCACGAATATAATTCTTGCAACTGTGGTGACGCAAGAACGACAACATTCAAACGAACAATGTCCTTCAACAGAGAGACGCGAGTTGGTGGTTGCGAGAGACCTAAAAGAGTCGCGAGCTTTTGAGCTTTTTCTAGCGGACTCTTGTCAGTCTCTATGAAACGATCAAATTCAGGATGCGCGGATGGCAACGGTATCGACAATGTTGCCAATAATACCCGATTGGCCATTCGCTGCTGTTCCTCTGAGGACATATTCTTTTTCATTTCTCGAGAGAGTTGTAAAAGTTTGAACAATGCAGCTGCGTGAAACAGATAATTACCAGCCTTCCAGAAAACCATAGCCAATTTCTGATAATAATTGGCCATTGTTTTTGGTACAGGGAGCTTCTTCGATAAATTCATCATACCATGAACGTCCTCCGAAGATTTAAAGGCTTCCTGCCACAATTCCATTTGTATCGCAGAATCTAATTGATTTAATCTAGTTTCTAGATTTAGCTGTTGCGTTTCCGCCTTATTCATAGAAACATTCGACACGAGCGGAGGCAATTTACATATCTCTTCAAGATGCTTCCGCAATTTCTCGCATAACTTACGAAATTCAGTCTTACGATTATACTCGAGGCAAAACTGGAAGGCCATACGTGCGATATCATGATAAAGAGTTTCTACATGCGCATTAGTTCTGAGCAACTCCAAGCATTGGCAGTATGATTCCCACAAGAATTTCACCCAGGGTGTTAAAATAGTACGATCGCTCCTGTCTTGCGCATCTTCACCGCTTACGGCTGATAGTAAGATGCTCTCAGGTGTGGCAAGATTATCAAGATCGTCAATATCAATTACTGCTTGTTGACTCTGTTTGCGTGCTGCATTAGTCTTCTCTTCAGCCATTTTCAAATAACCACGTATAACATTCTCCAAACTCCCAACATTGACAGATTGAAACATATTTCTGTATTGAAACAAGCCTTCTTTCGCTATGTGTGACTTCTTTAATTCCACACAGAGGTCCAGATACTTGAACATTATAGGTTCCAAGACAGACTCTGACCAGTTGTACGTCCATTTTTTATTACGGAAGACTTCTTGTAATGTATCTAATGCTCGAGCTGGTTTACCCACTTCTATGAACTCTGTTTAAAAAAAAGAAGAGAATTATCAGAAAATTATTCAGAAACTAATTTAAAAACTAAATTAATTTTTTAAATAATATATAGATTTTTATATAATTATAAAAATTATTAAATGTATGTTGAAAGATATAGAATGTTGACAACAAATCTCTACTTGGTAATTCTTAACGAGATAATGCTAGTATCGTAATTGCATAGGTTTCATATGAAAAAAAAATTAGATAACGATATCAAAAATATTAAGAATTTTGAATTGCAACTAAGCTCATTCTACAATTGCGCAGTTGTAAGAATTGACTAATCAAATATAAAAATATTTTATTGTGATTGAGAATCAAGACAGAATCGAGAATCTCTTTATCCTGCAGCCTATTAACGCGCTTGAAAAATTTGTTATACGGAAAGTACTTTCTAAATTCTTCTGAATAGAATCTCACTCTAAAGAATGAAAAAATTGAGCCATCTTGAAAAAATGATATAATTTTCCATCTGTAAAAGTAAGATTTCAGTCTTCAGAATGAGATTTTATTCTCACTTTAAAAGTTTTAGAGAATAATATCAGCTTAAAATTAATTTTAATCTATCAAAACTGTATGTATATTGTGTTACATATTCTGGACTTAAAGTGAAATATATACATCCAGGTATTGCAAAAAAACAGAGAAACCATAAAAATTAATTTATAACTGTTTGCTTTGTTTACAACATGTAATAAACAAGGTTTAATGACAGGAAAAAATACATTGGAAGTTTATCCGCATCACATGTTCCACCATGCTCATAACATAATTCTTACTCCTTATTGGATTAATATGAACAAAATTTAGGCCTGCTTTTTATTCCTTGGCTACACCCTGCACTTTTTTTTGCTTTTGTCAAATATCAAACATACAACTATTTCATTTTAAGTTCAAAAAGTTTATACTAGTTCAGAAACTGATATACTAGTTTAGAAACTAAATTAATTTTTTTATTTACTTTCTAAATTAGAAAACAGAAAAGAAAATTAATCCGCACCACATATATGTGTAATACTAAAGAATATAAAATTTACAAGATAAAATACAGTAGTAAGCTCGGCCAGATCTTTTTCCAGACTTCAGAATTTTTACACGCATCTCATGTGCTAAATAAACGCAAAAATCATTATACGTATAATCGGAAGAGTATCGCATGCGTTTTGGAATAAATAGCATAATCGTGACATTTCGCAATTCCAATGATTACGAGATCCGTCCGATGTGAACGCATATGGTCGTGAGAGAGAGAGAGATCAGACAGCTCCACCGGGAGACGGGCAGCCTTGAAGGCAATTTTCCAAGACACTGTGCAACGCGGTAGGATCGATCGAAGAGCTACGAGATCATCTCTCGAGCGGGAGCAACGGAGGATGCAATCTCGTGTTTTCCGCGCGAATACCTCGAGAGGATACGAGCTTTCTTTCTTTCCCCATGCGGGCCAATAGAACTTGATGCCATCGGCCATGTCACACTCGTGTAGGACGTCAGGCGGAACCCCACGACTTACCGTTCGCCCGTTTCAGGGCGTTCTCGGGCCTCTGTCCGTAACGCGCCATGTTTCCTTCTGGCGACTGCGATTACAGCAACACCATAAACACCGGCGAGATCTCCGCGACGTCGTAAAGACGTCTCGAAATTCCGTTTGCGCGCGATTACGCGTGTCCAACGTATTACTCGACCGCGTGTACCGGATAGAAGAGGCGGCCACCGAGAAAAGATGGCTTCTCGTAATGCGCAAGTCAAGAAGCGATCTGACGTCCGGGAAAAAGTCGCGCGCGAATAGCGGCCGCTTCTACCACGGAATAATCGCGCGAATCATGTCCGTCTGTCGTATTTAAATTCACGCTTTCCTCGGTATGCCAGCGGTTCAACAGTGTCTACGATTTTCGTGATTACTGCGACGAGACGTTTAGCTATGGACTATTGACTCACGTAGTAATCGAACGACCGGAACGACCCCTTGCGATTGCAAAAAGTCGGCGGCTGATTGGCTGCGCGTCGCGCCTTCGAGATCTCGATAGTTACGCTTCCATTCGAATTGCCGCCATTGGCGGTTGCAGTCTCGCAGATCGTGTCGCTCCGGATCATTCGAGTATATTTATGTATATATTTCTCAGAAAACGTATCTCATTTTCGCGATCGTGATCATCTGAGAACAAATACTGTGCGGAGCGTAGAATGTTTGTCATAATACCTTCACACAGCGTGTTCGATCGTAATATGACATCATCGCCGGTGGAAGATCTTGAAAGACGAGATCTATTCTTTTTAGCTGAACTTCTTGTACTTTATCTTTCGTCCTTTTCTCTCTACGTTAGAGAGCAAAAGAGAAAAGTGAACCGTGTAAGAACTTTAATTTTAAAAGAACAAATCTGTGATCATCCTTTCCCTGCTGACGATCACTACGACACGACACTACTTTATATTAATTGGAATTCCGTGTGTGATTAGATTCGATGGAATCATCCTCGATGGAGAACAACAGAGGCGATATTATCAGGTATGTACAATTTTTTTTATGATTAATTGTTGACTCGTTTTTGCATCGCAATATCGTTTCAATGGATCACGAATAGTGAATCGATTGGTGCGCATATATGTATAATGACGAACCGGCGTCATCGCGTTTGAATAATTCTTAGAAAAGGATAAATAAATTAAGTTAAGACAAAAGTTAATCTATATTGGTAGAAATATTATTTAATTTGACAGCTTCAGGAAAAAAATTAAATCAGATGCATTTAGAATATTAAATTTAACACATTACGATCAAACAACTAATATCTATTTTTTATCAATTTATCTTAATTATCTCAATTTAGCTTATTTTTTATTTTCTAGTATATAATATCTAATCTAATAATAATTTCTAATCTAATATAATAAACACAGATAAAGAGTAAATTAAACTGAGATTAAAATGAATCTATTAATAGAAATGATATTATTCCAAAATATAATTATAAAATGATAAGTAGCGCATTTTTGAGAAGATAGAATATTTATAGTCATTAATACATATTGGAGAAGATGATATTTTTTATGTGATTATAAATTATACAGAAAACAGGCTTTTTGTACAAATAAGAGTGTTGTATATTTTATTGTATAATTTTACTTATATAAATATTTCTTATAAATACATTTAACAATACCGAAAATTCAAGGAACAAAAGCAATAAACATAAAATGTTGGTAGAACATAACAAATAATGAATGCTTATATCTTAACATGAGACAAGAAATAGATACATGTTATCTCTTATTCTCCATCGCGTTCAACATGTTTAAAGACTTTGACTTATACTTATAAAATTATAACACAAAAAGGTTTTCGGCAATGGCCAAATTAATAAGAAAATTTTCTACAGCCGGCGCCAAGTTTTTCTCTTTAAATATCTCGACGGATATCATTCTTTTGCCATCTGGAGTTTGCACTGTCGCTAATGAAGTTAATTGATTTAGAAGATCTTGCGTTTTGTCACTTATCTCGGATATAACTTGTGCTTCTGTGTAGTTTTGATTTTCACATAGTTGAACCATGAACAAGGCTATTTCCTTGTGGGTTTTTGTCATTGTAAGACTTTCTGGAAAAAAAAATGAATAAAGATATAGATTAAAAAGCATATATTTTTTTCGTATCCATGAGACATTTCCATTGTAATCTTATGATGCATCATAAGATTGCAAGAAATATGGATATGAAAATAAATGAAATAGACTATTTTCTTTTTCTTCTTACCTTTGGCATGCGGTGCTACAGTAATTTCTCTAGCAGGAATATTTACAAGCAGATCGTACAGATCTATCCTTGACGATATTGAACTATTACTGCAGCCTGCCACATAGTATGAATATTTCTATAACAATAATAATTATTATATATTATTATATATAGCAATGAAATTAAGAATGACATAATAATAATAATAATAATAATAATAACAATAATAATAATAATATCAATGCATAGTAATAATATCAATAATAATAATGTTTTGCTCCTGCCTGTCTATTCTGAGTAAAAAAATTATATCTTATTTATCACCATTTTATCAGCATTTTCTTGCTATTAAAAATATATTAAAAGTATTTTTTAATGGAATACATGCCTTCAATTCAGTTAACTCATCGTTCACCAAATCAATCCAAGGAAAAAGATTGTCAGTAACTTTTCTGTGTTTCATTAACGCAGGAAATGTTCTTATCCACTTAAGAAGTTGCTCCAGGCTGTGATGATATACAACAATCTTCTTTTTTAATAAGAGAGCGGTATATATCAAAATTGTTTCTAATTCGAATGTTTTAATCAACTCTTTGACATTGGTGCTAGCTGCAAAACGATGAGTATTAAAATCATCAGAGACAAATGTTCCATTCTCTTGCGTCGAACATGATCCCTTTGTGAATACAGATAAGTATAACTGTAAAATCTCTGTAGGTTTTCCAGTTTTGCAATACATCTTGCTAAGAACCCTTGAGAGCACTTCATACTTTTGTGGATTAAAGTCCTTTGCAAAAAGAACCAATGCAAATTGTTTTACCTGAGACAATTATGAGAGTTAACATTTAGAGTATTTATACAGAATCTATAAGACAATATCTGATCTTTAATAAGAAAAGTTTAAGATATTTACCTTCGGTAGTTTGTCAGAGTCGAATACCTCGCTGCAATGTATATAGAACCAATCGTGTCCATGTCTCGCACATACAAATACATGAGGAGATGTATGCTCCAATTTCAAATTGCATTTTCTTGTGACTACAGTCTTCTGAGATTCTGTAACAGCTGGATATGACCATGTCCACAAGACATCTCCATTACAATCTTTCTCTGCAATTTTTTATTCTTGATTATGTACAATATCTAATATATAATATCTAATATATAATGTTTTAATTTAACTTTTTATAAAATTGCTATACCTATTACGCTGCAAGAAAGTAAATCCGTTAATGGTGCCATTTGGAGCTTTCGAGCCTTTCAAAAATAAATAATTAATAAAAAAACTAAAGGATAAATAATTATCAATAATAATGATACATTATTTGTTATTCTCCACACACTTTTGTTATATGCAAAAATTTACTCTTGGTATTCTACAATTCTATTACTAAATATTACTAAATGCTATTAATCCGTTAGAGCAAATTATTAGTGTATAATATGTCGAATGCTGTCAAACCACGATAGAAATTGAGGTTATGTTTAAATTGCTTCCCTCTCTCTCACTCGCTCTTATTTATTTTCTCACTCACTCACTCATTCTCTCTCTCTCTCTCTCTCTCTCTCTCTCTCTCTCTCTCTTTTACTTATGTATTTGACAATCTTGATTTGTAAAAAATAAATATTAATAAATAATTCTATCGAGGATGTCTATTAAATTTTAACATCTAATATAGTATAACTTTAATATATTATAACAATATATGTATAACTGCGATATATTACCAGGTAAAAAATTGTTCATACATAAATATTCCAAATGACAAATATAAATCGATAAATAATATAAACATAATTATTATAATTAAATCTTTTATTTATTTTATCTTTAAAATAGATTTTCATATTATAAAGTAATTTTAAAAATTTGCTAATCTATAAAATAAAAGAAGGAACAATAATGAAGAGGAACATTAATCGTTACGTTTGACAAATAGGTGTAGATAATCGTTTAGTTTGTACCCAGCAAACGAGAATGGATTGGAATTTTTTTCTATCTGAATGCGTATTTTAAATAGCGAATACTTTTTTTTACATTTAATTGGATTCAATTGGATTCAATTAGATTCAATTGAATGCAATTGGATTGAAAAACTGCATTTCCTATTCAAAATTTTGAATTAAACAGTATTCACAATTATTTATGTGCACAGAAAAAGTAATATTATTTTTAGATTGAAAGGCATAGAAATATGCTCCATGCAATTCCTATAAATAAATAAAAATGGATTTAGGGTTGTAAAGCATTCATTTTAATTCGTGAATCAATATTTCTGAAAATCTGAATCCATTTCAATTCATTTCAATCAATTCTCGTTTGCTGGGCAGCGCGATTATATCCAGCAAACGCTAAATATTCTTGAAATATTCATAAAATCACATTATTAATGATTTTTATGATGAAAATAAACATTCGTAACATAATATAGGTAATGTAAACAATACAAGAATATAAGTAATAACTTTAATAGATGAAGTTATACAACATGTAAAATAAACTTTGAGATACGTTTTTAATAGCATAAATATATTTTTCGACAAACAATCCCTTGAATTCATCTACTGAAATAATTATGTATTATCCAATTACATTTTGGATCATGTTTAGAAGTAAAAGTAATATATAAGTATAAAACGTTTAAATAAATATTTGTTTTATTTTATTTATATTTACATAGTATTACAAGTAGTCGTAAGTTCCCAGTAATCAAAAACATTCAATCCATTAAAATGAATTGAAAAACTATATTCTCTATTCAGAATTTTGAATTGAGCAATAAATTAATATAATACAATACTAAGGAAATAAATAAACATTTAAGTTTATTTATTA
>Ga0157363_1005200_pt1 | contig 12106 bp, 5 predicted proteins | sample AttsexASBM1_FD_111477 | JGI IMG/M metagenome (GOLD analysis project Ga0157363, IMG submission 111477) | Fungus gardens microbial communities from leaf cutter ant in Ribeirão Preto, State of São Paulo, Brazil - Atta sexdens ASBM1 | ecosystem: Host-associated > Fungi > Mycelium > Unclassified ...
ATATCTATCATATATATATATATATATATATATATATATATATATATATATATATATATATATATATATATATATATTGTCATTACCGGTAGCATTATTTCGGCAAATAATTTATCAATTGTCGCTCACATACAATAATATATGTACAATAATCGCATGAAAAATCAAACAATTTCTGTAAACGTAGATTTTATTAATAAATGTTTCGTTGATATAAATAAGTGATTAATATATATAAAATAAATTTACTAATAATTTAAATCGGATAATCACAACAATGTGAAAGAACGATATAACAACTAAAGCGTATTTTGTAAAGAATTTACAATATAATAGATTATAGAAAAAAATAATAACTTTTTTATTCTTTGTTCATTTGATGACTAGCTCAGATAAAGAGAGTAAAACCATGATAATAAAAAGTACATTAGCACACAGGTAATTATAGCGTGAAGGAGGAAGAATAAGAGAATAAGAACAGATAACTGTGAAATTCAAGCGCACAGGTACGCATTCTAAAGAAATGTACATCAAAGTACCATTGGGATTCTTCCCTGGGGACGAAAAGTGTGAAAATCCAGAAATACTATTTTACACCTTTAGAAAGGACTCTCTAGAGATATACAGGTGTTAGTCGACTTCCTTTTAAATCGATGTGGAATTAATCTAAAATTAATCTGAAATTAACTATTGTATAACCAAGGATTAAGCTATTATGTTCCTAAATAGTTGATTTAAAAATATAACGCTTCTTATGCTTTTTATATAAGAAACATTTTTATATAAGAAACAGATGTAAAGTAATGAAAATTAATATTTGACAACTAAAATATATAAAGAGACAACGCTTCTTACTAAAAATTACTAAAAAATTAATAAAGCAAATTGAAGAAAGAGTTTTTTTTATATAGTTTTTGAAATTAGATTTAATTAAAAAATAATCAAGTAAGATATTTAAGATTAGAATTTAAGAATAATATTTCTTCAAGTAGGCTGTAATTTAACAAATAAAAATTATACATTTAAAAAATACATTTAAAAAATGTAATTGTTTCATGTAACATAGAAAATGTCTATATTCAATTACCGCGTGATGAAGACATATTAATTTTATATATCTGAAAATGTGTATAATTACTATTAAATCAAATTTATATTAATTATAACAAAAACAATCGTCTTTTCGCGACGAAATAATTATAATGTCTCTTCTGACTAATCGGATTTTCTGGATATTTTCCCTCTTCAGTCTGCAATTGAGTGCCAAGTTGTAACGATTAAGCTACTATTTTCTTGGCGGCACGCCCATCGTTTCCTTTGAACTTACAGCTTTCTAGCTCAAAGTGTAACAATTTCGTCTGGAATATACGTGCTGTGCACACGGTAACTTCTTTCACACTGTCAAATGACTTAATGAAAATATCTACTGGTAGAAAAACAAAATGTAATGATTAAAAATTCAACTTACGAAGTAATTAATTACACAAATGTTTTTTTAAAACAATTATAGAATTATTAATAGTTCCGATTGATCGTGATAATGAATGTTAGTAGGTAATGATCTACTACAAATTGCAAATTCCGGAACGGTCGTCTCTGAGCTCATGTTAGCTTTGTTTAAACAGAAAAGAGCGCGATTTAAAAATTCATAGGAAAACAGTCCGTGTGAGCGCACGAATAGCTTGGCTCTCACATATCCGCCATAAAACGGATCGCGTGTACCTATAGGATAGAAAGCATACTTCGACCGCCGGTCACGGTTCATCGTTGATCCGGAAATTGGATCTGCCAATAAACTAGTTGTGCAAATAATTTTTCTTCTTTTTCCCCTGTGGCGTCAATCAGAATTGTTCGTCCCGCGCGTGCATTCATGCGCTGACAATTCACGCTTTCTCATTTTGCGTGTCCCTAGAAACAATTTTCTTCCCCTCATCTCGCAATTTCCATGGGAATAAAATATTTGAAGAATATGCCAGTAACAACTTAAAATACGTTCTAAATGTGTACAATTTTAGAATTGTTCATTAATTTCCAATATTAGTGCAAACTTATATGACAACTGACATGAAAAAAAAGTTGAAATAATTTATATGGAAATAGCGTGGCGCCCAAAAGACACGCAAGTTGATGCATGCGAGTTTTTAAAAGTAAAAGTTTTTATTAATTTGTCATAAAAATGCATGTTTTTGAAGTTCCAATGTACAAAACATTACAATCATTTATCTACATGATAAATTTACAGTGAGTGATATCAATTACTGACTAGACAAAATATTATACTGTAACATTTCTCCATTTTTTTAAGACTTATTTTTTAATTAGATTACAATTTTGCCTTATAAAATTGATTAAATACTGTTTTATAAATCTATCAATGTTCTAAATTCTAAAGCACTCTATTCTTACTGTAATATAAAAGAATCATTTATTTTCATTTATTATTAATTTAACATATACATTTAAATAAATGAAAGAAAAAAATATATTATATTATATTAAATGTTTCGTAGTATTGTTACATATATATATCATCAATTGAATAATTATTCATGATATCCGAACAGAAATAACTTCATTAACTTTCATAAAAAAATAAATAATAGAGAAGAAATGAATGAAAACGTCGAAATTGTATATAATATTCATTTTTCTGATATGATTCATATTAACGTTATTGACTTGATAATTAGTAAATCGCTAATTAGCATAGTTTTAAAATAAAATGCAATTAATTGTGATTAAATTAAAGATAAACGCAATTGCTATATACTATTTGTTGAAATAGAATCTATAAATTTTATGTCGTATGTAATAGAAATTTAATTCCATATGTTATATGCAATAAATATAAAAGATAAATATATTTTTGAAATAATAACTTCGTTTCAATTCAATTTAATTTAATCTTAATTTATAATAAGAAATCAACATTTTCTTAGTCGTATTACTAATTACCCAACATTCTCAATCTAGAACAAAGTTTGCGCTTACGCAGATAATTCCTCTTAAGGAATTATCTACACAAGAAATGTTCTCTCTGTGTTTTTCTTCTCAGCAGATGCATTCAATCCTTCTAAGTGTTATAGTTCGAGAAACCTGCCTTTAGTTCAAGAAACTTATGTCAATAGACAGCTCAAAATGAAACGAGCGAAGCGCGAGCTCGACTATTAAACGAGACGGAGGAAGAAAAGGGGAAGAAGATCGAAAAAAAAGAAGAAAAATCGCCTTCTCACTTTCTGACTTTCGGAAGACGTGAGGAGAGATCAAGCCCTCGTTGTGTCGTGTCTGCAATGAATTACTTCTCATAAAGCAACTCTTTAGTACCTGCTATTCTAGTGGCTGTTCTCTCCTCAGGGAACGGAGAGGTTTCCTTGCGCAAATAACAAATCGCCGCATTTCTTTCTCCAGTTTTGAAAAGTGCTGCCAACGAGGAGTTTTGGCTTCTCTGGAAGGGACATCAAATGTCAGCGAAAGAAAAAGGCGCAGCGAAGGAGAAACAGACGGATGAGTTTCTTTTTATTTTTGCGGGGAACAGAGCGAAAAGATTGAGCTCTTACGTGTCACATGTCACACCCTCGACGAATTACATCTAAAGTAACGTTACCATGCCGTGCCCTCCTCATCTTCCACCTCTAGCCATTGTTTCCGGCACCCTCTCTAAGAAAATACTTCCTTTATTTTGAAGAAATCCGAGCAATAAGGGAACCACAAGAGCTTCAAGTTGCTCTGGTTTTTATGAGACAGGGACTGAAATGCCGAATTTAACGCCCCTTCCGACGATAATGAAAAAAGACGTTGCTACCGCAGAAGGCAACGAAATGAAACATTGACCTAAACAAGTGCTATAATTTCTTATAATTTATTTTTATCGATTTAAATATTTGTTTTTGGAATTATTGCATTGTATAACGCAATAATAATTCTGGATAATAAACATATAGAAAATAAATATTATAAATAAGATTAAAATCATGTATAGCAATTATAATTATACAATTAATGTTGCGATGATATTCCATCTTAAAAAATTTTATCACTTTCATCAAATTGCTAAATTGTTAGTGTTATTCGAACACATCGATTATTCAGACAAAAAGAGTAATGTACATCTGTTATCAATCCATATCCGCAAAAATTTTAAACAAACATAATTTAAATAACAAAATTTTAAACATAAATAAACATTTAAATAAAAATGAAAATAGGACATGCTTTAAACAAATAATATAAATATATAAAAGTATAATAATCACATTGTTTTAATATAAATTAAAAGTTTTATTTACATATTCAGATATTCGAATATCGATTGAGAAATTCATTATTAAGATAATCGGTATTGGTAATTGTGTCTTTATTGTAGTGTGTTAGTTATTTGTAATTGTGTTTTATTTAATCATTTGATTATATTGTATTATATCACAAAAGAAAATAATTTATTAGCAATATCTTGAAGATTAGATTAAATTTTCAATTAATTTCGAATAAATAAACGTTTAATTAAAAACATAATTATCAAAACATTTCGTAGTAATGGCAAATTTGTAATAAAATTTTCTTCAAAAATGATAAAATTATTTAATGATGTTTTATGTAATAGTAAAATTCTTTTCTAACGCAGGATATTGATATTTTTTATACACAGTTAAATAGAATTTTAATTTTCCAGTAGTTGAAATAATTAGATCTATTTGCTTCTATTCTAACTAACATATATGATTATGAGAAATTGTAGTCTTAAAATTACAGCGAATAACAAATTAAAGTGTACGAGAATATTGCGTGTTAAAACGATCGGTTTAAAATTAGAGTAAAATCTCAAAGACGAAGACGCATATAATTTTATATCTTTATTCCTTCGCATCACAAAGAATAACTATATTTCTGCGCTCGTTTATAACGCAAAGATAGCGTAATGTCGTCGCTCCATTAAATTATTCATTTCCTGCAAAGAGAAGCAGTACACAGAAAATTAATTTATGAAATATATACAGCTACCTCATTATGTCGTCTAACATTATTGCACTCCGATGTTGTAAATTGAGAGGAAATATAATATTTTCCTTCGTAAACAAACATTATCTGTAGCTACAAACATTGTCAAACCTTAGAAACTTTCAGTTATTTCGCGTAACTTTTACTTACTTTGCTGTAATAAAGTTAAGGAACGAAATGTCTATTTTCCGATAATATCGATCAAAGTATTACTTAACTAAATAATAGTATATTATATGATAAAAATATTTTCTAAAACTTATTAGAAGATTATCCATGTATATATTCCATATGTATCTCAATTTTTTTGTAAAAATTTTAGATTAAATTATGTATAAAAATTTATTTCAATTAATTTGAAAATAATTAGAAATTGATATGTCAAATTCATCAAAAACGGCAGATTCATTTTTCCAATTCCTGTATTTCACTATATTAAAAAGTAATTGGCTTTAAAATAAAAAAAAATTGTAACAAATATTTAATGATCATGTGATGCAAGAAATATCATTACGCGTATAGTTCGTTATATCATAAAATCACCCTTTTGAAAAAATAAAAATTTGCAATCAAATTTTGAAACTATTACGGATATCCGGCACACAAAAATAGTATAATTGAGATGTAAACCGTAGATGAAAGTGATTTAATTTGTTTCGAAAGAGAGAATACTATGAATTCTTAATTAAGTCGGTACGCAATTGCCGCCCTCTTGGCAGTTCATACCGCCTGGCTTCAGCTCATTGAGACACTGCGTAATATATTGAAACTTGGCCAGACTTCAACTACGAGTGATTGGGACGAAGGTAGCTGCGTTATAATAGCAACGGTTGCGTTCTCTCGACCCATTTTGGATCGGTGTGCAAATAAATGAGAAAGAGATAGGAAGAGGAGAGAGAGAGAGGGGGAGAGGGAGGAAGGGAGGGGGGGGAGAGAGAGAGAGAGAAAAAGAGAGAGAGAAAGCGAGAGAGAGAAAATTTTGATGGAAGCGACGCAGGTACCATTCCACGAACGATAAAAACGCATTGAAATAAAAAAGGACAGAGCGAACTGTCTGGTTCGTTCGAGGGCGATTGTGCGAATGCCGTGAAGCGTTTATATTTCAAATTTTACAGCGGCATCGCATGACGTTTCGAAAATACAAATTTCGGCCTCTCGCTCGTCGACATGCAGGGTTTCTCTCTCCGCTGAAAATCTCGCGCACTCACTAAATGTAAATCCATAGAAAAATAATAACGTCGCGTAAACATCTCTCCATACTTCGTGTGAGCAAAAAGGGAAATATACGTTTTGTACATTTACAGCATTATGCAATTGAATATAAAATCAGCGCGTATTGAATATACCAAGAATCACTATTCAATTAATAAAAATTTAGGTATTATATTTATTTTAAAAAATATATAAATTATTGAAAGTTTATGTATAAATGTTTCGTTTTTCATATATGATTTATTCATATTTTATTATCATATTTTCATTATGAGTAATATAATATATTCAATAAAAAGATTACATGATTTCTTTAAATAAAATTCTTCTCAATTCGTTATATTCAATATATTTAGCTACATAAACATAATACATAAAAATGTGACTTTTTCTTTAAAATGATTGATATTATTTTATATTTCAATAAAGGCCAGTGTTTATACAAATTCCAGTAATAGAAAGGCTGTTTGAGATACGTCAAAAAATATTGCTTCCGCAAAAAAATACTTTTTTATGCCTTTCATTTGCGCCTTAAATATCCTAAAATATCTTTGATGTCTAATACCAATATCCGCAAAATGACATATATATGTATATTGCAATCGGTTTGATATCAATTCTGTAGTTCGCTTTTGTCAGCTTGCACACGAACCGCAAACGCGATTCACGCTTGTATACTTGCGAGAAGTTCCATTCGAGATGGCCGCACGAGTAAACGCCTTTCTGTCGAACAACATCGAAACGATGAAATTGGGGGAATTTCTATTTTCTTCAATTCTAGTGTTGGTTGCACCATGTTTACGAGGTCTGTCGAAAGAAAAAGAAAGTGGTCGGCAGAATAAAGTGCTGCCGACTCTCACAGAATAGTGAAGATGAAAAGACTAGTTTTATGCAACCTGATTTTTATATGAAATGCATCGTGCAATTGATATGCAACAATAGGATTTTCAAATATTTCAAAAATATAATTATTTAATTTATAAGTGAAAAACCGAAGAAAAACAGTATTTTATCACATTTTATAATAAAGAAAACTATCATTACTCATTTTATTTATACATTATCTGATCAATTGACAAAATTCGATTTGGTTTTCTTGAAAATTGAATCAGCTATCCTTTTCTAATATTAATATAATATAATATAAATTTCTTGTATTAGAACAGCAGGCATAAATTAATCAAATTAAAACTTTGACATGCCGTTTTTAAAATATATGAAATATATCCTCGAAAATTATGTACTCTCATTAGATTTTTGTATACAGATTAACTTTGGAAGAAAAGTATACAAGTATAGCTTCAGTAAAAGTACTAAAATATAGGTGTTGTAGCTTAAAAGATCTGGATGTGTTTCATGTTTACGCTAAGATGGTAATTTGACACTTGGCTACTCAGTGCAACGCTGTTTGAAGGAAAGGAGGAGAGAGACATATATCTCACAGATTCTAAAGTCTAAACATATTCCCTGTGAAAGAGCGGAAGGGAGTAGACGAGGACAAAACGAAGACTCCTCAATGTAGTGGTGTTACGCGTTTCTCGCGTTTCGAGTGACTCAACTGCAGTGTCTCTCGACTAAAATAGTAAGGCTAACTGCATAATAAATAGGGTGCGTTAGATGCATCATGGAGTTCTCACAATTCTAAACTATCGGATTATTGTGAAGATATAGACATTACAACTAATTTATTAAAAATAATTGTGATATAAACAAAGTGTAAGAAAAATACTCGCGCCAAGTCAATACAATAATTAAACAATAATAAAATATCTCATTGTACACATATCTCGTACAATATAAAAAAGTGTTTAATATTTCTTAAAATAATACGATGTCAATTTGAGAGATGCTGAGCAATTTCTGCATGTGAAATACTTTAATATCATTATTTTTGAATAAATAAATGTTACTCGATATAAGATCGTAAAAGCAAATAAAAACTATAAAAGATAGAAATAAGTAGTTGAAGTTAACAGAATTAAACAGAATAAAATACGGTGTAATAATAAAACAATATTGATAATAACAAGCGTAAATAATTATAGAATATATTATAGAAATTAACCTCAATGACTTAACATCCAAATATGTAGATGATTCTGAGTGACTTTAAATCATAAAATTTGTTTCGTTACTTATAGTTATATTTATTCATATTAAAAAATTATAAACAAAATAAAATTGACAATAATATGTGTTTAACTTTAAAATCTTAACTTTATTTAGTATAAATACCTCAACATTTGCATATTTACATTAGGCGGGAGAGAAGGATGATTCCGTCTCTTTTACTTCGTTTCTATCACGAAAAAAATATAACTTAATCCAAATCAAATTTTAGTTAAAAATTATAAATTATAAATTGCTCCGCATGACAAATCGAAAACCCATGTAGAACAGTACAATTCTAAACTTCGTTCCCCCTACAAGCGAGGAAGGAAAGTAAAACAATACTTATTTTGCGTGGAAAGTTGTTGAACAAACCCATAAGGAACCTCACTTCGCAAAGTGTATATATGGACGTAGTAAATTTCACTTCCCCTACGGGAAGCTCTACTACCAAGAAATTAGACACATAGCTTTGGGTTGAATCCCTCACTTTGTATGGGTTTTCAATTTTCCACGCAAAGTGAGGTTCAACATAAATATCTAGTTTGTTGGTAGTAAAGCTTTCTATAAGGAAGCAGAGAAGGGGGAGGAGAAAAACCCACTGTATTCACGCAAATACAATACAAAGCGAGGTGCCCTTCTACAAGAGTTCGTAATATTCCACGCAAAAATATATATAATGTTACAGTTTAAAATATCAGAGAAAAAAATTTAACTTTCTAAAGTTATATTAGTTATTAACTTCGAATGTTTATAAATTTTTAATAAACAATGAGCGACGGCTAAAACCTTCTGAAGAGCATTCGAGGTCAAAACCTTGACAACATATGTCAAAAACAAAATTATTGAGGTTGGTTTTATATTAAATAATTATCCAATCCTAAAACAAGATATCTTAGATAAAAATGTAAATAACAAATATATATATATATATATATATATATACATATAAATGCATTTATATCAATTTGTTAACTTCACTTGCCATGGTGAAGTAAAAATTTATGCATACCATTTCTCTTCATTGGCACTTTATTGGGATTTTATTCTGGTCGGAAATACAACAGTAAACGACGTCGATCCAGTCGGACTGTGACATTAAGCTGCTTCTATTCTCTATTCCATGTGCAAATGAATGCAAATACGAAGGAAGCGGTTGCGCGAACTTGTCCAATGGAGCTGTACTGAACTTGACTATATCTCCAAAATACTAACTTCAAAAGTTACGGATATCGGAAATGTTTTAAAGCGTTACGAGATATTGAGCAAATTTATATTCACTTTTGCATACACCTACAATTTTACCGTATTAAATTCTAATACTCAATTAGTTTAATTTTTAAAAGATTTTCGTGTAATAAAAACATTATTATCATCTTTAAAATTTAAATACTTAAAATTTAATTTTCATTAGTTTTTATTAAATAGATTTAAAATTAGTTAAAAAATAAAGTAAAAATAGAATACATTTTATGATAAAATATTAACGTTTTTACAAAAAATATATATTTTGCAAAACTCTTAAATATTATACAAGCGCTTTAAATATGCAAATCATCTAAATACGCGATTAAAACTACTAGTTTCAAAATATTTTATAGATATATATAAAAAATAACTAACGAACTCTTCACCATCACTTACGGAAATATCAAATGCAATATTTATTATATTTTGTTGCAGTCGTTATTCGAGCCATCGGACACTACGATCACGGGATGATGTATGGTAGAGGAATAAAAAACGGAGCGATAAAAATGTGCAATGAAATATCAACGTCGCTGTATGAATTATATGACGCCATGTGACGCGTATATCATATACTATTCACTCATTGAATCTTGTATAATTCAATATTTTTTCTCATTTATTAAACGAATGCTTATTTACTGAGTTTATACGCGTCGCATATTTTTCAGTTACATGATAAAATGCATTTTAATAAAACGGATCTCATCAGCTTCTGATAGTCGATTATGTCAAATTATTTCAAGACAGTTTTTGCAAGATAGTATAGACAAATCGCCGATCTAAATAAAAAGTCACCCATAGTCTTAATTTATTAATGTCTATGAGTTAAAGTAAATGTTACACATTTAAATAAGATATTTTAATTATTATTCTACTTTCATACGAAAATTGCATGTTTAAAAAATTTAAGAAAGTATATAACTTTATAAATATATATATATATATATATATATATATATATATATATACATACATATATATCGTATAAGAAAAACATTGGGCAGCATTATGATTAAAAAAAACGTAAAAAAGTTAGAAAACAATTTAAAATAAATTTATGAATCTATATATTATTATTAATGAGAACGCGAGCACCGAATTCAGTCTCTGTATCAAATACAAGAAATATTTTAGTACACAACTCAAAATTTAGTTCAGTTTATTGCATTAAATACAAAATTGAATTCACGTTTCTACTTTCAAGGACTATTGTTGTAAAGTAATATTGCAGTTACAAAGTAATTCGCTTTTATAGTGTTGCTTTAGAAAACGAGACATCGTCATCGCCACAGGCCGTCGCTACGATTGTACTATTGCCGATCATAAAACGTCGATACCAGCGCACTTCACAGGTATAAAACAACGCGCGAACTGTCGCGAATGGGAAAACGTAACATGAAAGTTTTACTTTACTTCTCGCCTGCACGTTCCCATCCGCTTTCCCATCTTGCATTCTCGACACGTTGGTTGAAAGAGGGGTTAGCGCCTCTTGACTGGACTATTAAATCCCTCCTGACGTTACAAAACTGTCAACCCCTGTTCGTCAGACACGTCCACCCTCTTTTCCAATGCGATGGCACCGGGGGCGTGACGAGGAAGGGCAAATCGCTCGTTAATGTCATAAGATCATTATCTTGTCGCGTTAACGAATTTCAAGTAGTTACATTCTCGAAGAATGACTGTCATCGTAATTAGCCGTCAAATGTAATTCTTTTTGTCAGAAATTATCCTTACATTGCAAAAAATTTCAATAAAGAAGTTACTTTAAAAAAAATACACCGAAAAAAAATAATTCATCGCAAAAAATATATATTTAACTTAATATTAAATATTTCTTTTTATGATAAAACTTTAAATTTCAAATTTAAATCTATTCAAATTATTTGAGAAGTAATTATAATATAATTTTTTCCCAAATTGTAATATATTGATTTAAAAAAATTGTAATACAAAATTTGTATGTATATCTTTTTGTTTTAAGCTTTAAATTTGACCAAAGATTCATTAAATCAAAGAAAGATAGAGTATTTCTGCAATAGATAGTTATTTCAGGATATTACAAGTTACGTAATGTTACATGTATTTTCTACATGTATACATGATTCAATCAAGAAAGCACTCAATCTCGTTGCTCTCGATTCGATTGTGATACATTCGCGAGATTGCGCCACTAAAGATAGGCACTTGCTCATAAATTTCATGCAGCCTATATTATAATATTATCATTACAAAATATTAATAAGTTCAAACAATCAATGACATTTGTAGCGAAAATAAAAAAAGGATAGCTTTCAATTAACTTTGTTCGAATAAAAGTCGTTGACATTATTAAAGTAAATGTCACTTTAATTGTTTAATTGCATCCTGCTAATTATATAAGTGCTTGTTATTAATGATCTTCCCAAGTGCCATGTGTACTTAGGCGAAAGCCACTATGTTGGTGGATGCTTAAGATCCAATTATTATTAGAAAGTTTGAGAGACGCAATAATTCGCAGCATACACATTGCATTCCAACTGAGCTTAATGGAAAACTAATG
>Ga0157363_1005201_pt1 | contig 12105 bp, 2 predicted proteins | sample AttsexASBM1_FD_111477 | JGI IMG/M metagenome (GOLD analysis project Ga0157363, IMG submission 111477) | Fungus gardens microbial communities from leaf cutter ant in Ribeirão Preto, State of São Paulo, Brazil - Atta sexdens ASBM1 | ecosystem: Host-associated > Fungi > Mycelium > Unclassified ...
ATATATAATAATAAAGAAAAAATGTTTGTTTTTAAACGACGTTATTTCTTTCTAACAGGCAAATCTGCGGTCAGTATTCCTTTCACTTGATTGAATTTTGCTTTAAGCTGTTTTCTTTTATGGTAGTTTTTTCTTATTAGGACAGTATGATGATCGCGAACAACTTTACAAATACGACATGAAAAACATTTAATAATATCATGCGAGAGATTAGGTACAGATTATTGATAATATAAGGTCTTATGATAATCCGATTATTTGGACTCGACGGTTCAAAATTTTAATAAAACTAATATAAATAAAAAAAATTTAATATAGCAATTTCAGTAAGCCATGTTAGATCTTTACATAAAACGCACATACACCCATAAATACGAATTTATATTTTACACTATAAAAATTGAACAGCGATTGAATCTTTTGAATTCAGTCTAATTTTATATTCTTTTTTAAACTTTAAAAATTCTACACTTTAATAATATCTAATACATAAAAATGCACAAATAACTGCACAGAACGTTAATGTATGCTCTAATAAATGAAGAAAAATTTCACGAATGTTAAAGAAATAATTGGATTAAAATTTACGTGATGTATCTATCCGAATGTCGACTCTTTCAACGTTTTCATAAAATTGATTAAATTTATCGTTACCGCCACATGTCACGATGGATACCGCGATATCGGACTGGCTGTCTGTTCGCGTCACGTGCAGGTGAGAGACTGAGCTCTGAAATACACGTCGTTCTTTGAAAGATTATGTCAAACTATCAGACGGATTAATATGGCATAATATTCAGTAGCCAGAGATAATCGTAATCTTATCAGTACATCGATATCTATCAGCACATCAAACAAGTCAAAACTCAATAATTTTTTTTATAATGAATATTTTTTTGTACAAGATTAATGTCTATGTTATGATTGTATAAATTGATGTATAAATCAATGTATAAATTTTTTTGTTTTAATGTTTATTTCTAATATTTTAATAAAATTAGAAAATTAGAAAATCCTATATAAATAAATCGTATATATCCAGAAAAACATATAATACAAAATATAAATTAAATATTTCATGTAACAAAAAGTTATAAACTATGAAAAATTAATTAAATTTTATTAAAAAATAATAAGTATATAAAGAGAAAAACTCTAAGATAACTGACATAGATAATGATGTCGTATGTATACTGGGCAAAACAGGCCCTGTAATCTGAGATTGCAAAAGAGAAACGCGAGAGAGGCACACTCGAAGGAATCGATACCAAGCAAGTTCTTATACGGTCTCCTGGTCAGGCGACCTAGCAAACTATGGTAACTTCTAACTACACACCATAATAAATAGAAATAACAACTCGAAGTTATTTCTCTAATAAAAATAACAGACTATATATTTAATTTTACAAAAGCATTAAATACGTTCTTAATTAAGTACATTCTAGTATAATGGGAAATAATAATATATAAAATATATTTTTGTTAAAAATATTTTGTTATTAAATTTATACAGATATAATAATTAAAAATATATATTTTGTATAAAATTCATAAATACTAAAAGAATTAGAAAAGCATATTTTTTATTTTTTTAATAGCTATTATATATTATAAATTATTAAAGAGTTTTATTTTGTGATAATGGAATAAATCATAAAAGATTTTTTTTACAATTAAAATGAGATCACGTTATTATAAAATATAAATGCTTTTTATACTTAAAAATGAAATATTAGACAATGACTTAAGCAATAATATACAATTAAGCAATGTTATACAATTCTTAATAATATGCTACATAATTATGTCCTAGAATACTTATGCATTATATAACAATTATTTCTTCGTTAAAAGAATATATTGAGAAATAATATATCTGATTTAATACAAAAGGCATAGAGGTTGTCTACAGTCTTAATATTCGCAAATGTGAGCAAAGGAGAATTTCTATTTAATATTTATATACATATTTTATTACATTTTTCCTAACGCAAACGCATCGCGCTAAATCGTGACCTTTTCTAAAGCCGTATATTCCGTATCTTCAAATTGTCTTAAGTGAATCTGCAAATTAATGCTTCTATATTTCATGCCATCGATAATTTAATTATAATTGTATGTTATAAATATATTTACCTGTAAATGTAAATTAACTTCAGCGGATCGGCTTAGATATGGAAAATTTCCACCACTTTTCAAATGTGCTAGTTTTGCATTTGGATAGCATTTATACACTTCTTCTCTAACTGCATTTGATAACGCATATTCGTCAAAAACGTCTATTACTGTTACAGGTAAATGACAAATCTTTTGAGGTTGTACATAACAATTTATGCAATTCATTGTTAAACGAGACGCTAATTCGGATTGCGTTAAGCTCTCTAGCTGTAAAACACAATTAAAACATATGCATAACATATATAACATATTTAGAATAAATATTTTTTTCTTTGTATCTTTTATCTTTCATTAGTTTGAAGAAAATTAAGATTACCCGTTCCACCATAAAATCAATTGCTTCTACAATCTCTCCATCGACTTTCTCCGTTGCAAAATTTCCCATTACCATTTTCTTCAATACCAATGAAGGTAAAATCCAAAAACTACGAAAAGAAAAAAAATTTATCTTATTTTATCTACGCTTACATTAAAGCTATTTAAAATAGTCCACTTACACTGCTGCGGAATCATTGTAACTAAATACAGATGTGTCTGTGAAAGTATTACACAAAACCAGAGATACTACTCTAGGACAGTGTGCATTTATTTCTGTAAATTTTTGTGCTAAAAAACCACCTGTGAATATAAAATTTCATCTATTAGATTAAATTATTATGTTACTTGAATATTTTGTTTGTACATTCTGACCTAGGGAAGCACCAAAAAGATGAACTTTATCAAGTTCTAAGTAATCTAACAACTTTCTGAATCCGTCACACCATTCCTTTATACTCCAATATACTGGTGCCTCAGCCTATAAAAATCAAATTATTATTTACTCTCTCTAATTTATACATTAGCAAGATATAATTGTATCTCTTATACTATTTTACATATATTGAAATGCTTCAGAAAGCTTATCGTTTAACTTACTGAGATAACTCTGTAACCTTTGGCAGCAAGACCTAATATTTGTCTAAAAAAAATATCAGCAGTACCACAGACAGGCGGAAGACATATAAGTGGGCACTTGATAGTTTTTGGATTAGAATCGTATACTTTCCATCCCTAAAACAATTGTAAAAATATTTCAAGATGTTTTTTGTTTACTTCTATGCTTATACTCAAAATTATGAGGCCACTTTGCAACTCGGCGAAAATCGATAAAAAGAAAAAAGTAAATTAGTTAGAGATCGAACGTGAAAACTAATATAGAATTAATTTATTTGTGTAATAATACAGAATAATACCTTTGTACCGTCGGCGTCAACAACGATTTTTCTGAGCGGTACGGAGCTGCGAAAACTCAGATATTCCTGCGAGCGTGACAGCTCGCTCGAGTACGAAGACATATTTTGTTTTCGTTCACGACACGACGCCAGTCGGTACGTTGCACCGTGTTATCATCGCTCGACAGTCATGTCTTTCTTGATATCAGAAGAGACAGTACATTAATTATAATAATAATAATTTGCATAATGCGTCGCTAAAATATATTCACGGCTATCGATAATGTGAGCACAACGATTTTTAACTGCAACGACATTAACCAGCAATCAGCACAACAAATTCAAGAGTGATCTCTTTCGACAACGCATTTTAATCGTTTATTATTATTATGTATACTTACAGGTCCCTTTTTTTGGGACAACACTGTCCCTTTTAGGACAATGGAATTTCCTCTGAATAAATTTTACCTGCTAAATCCACATACAATTCAACCTTTCTGTTTTTTGAATAAACTTTTCCCTGAAGATATATTTTCCCTGTAGAAGCTAGAAAGTTTAAGCTCATTCATCTTTTTCACTACCTTAACTACCGAGCACTGCTTGCTGTGAAGCGGATTATAAATAGATATTCAGAAATGAAAATCAGAAGGACACAATTCGTGAGTGTTTTAAATACATCATTATTGTTATTATTATTTGTCTGGATTTTTTTTAGAAAAATGTTCGATTTTTTCTTATGATAGAATACATTTGACTATTAGAAATGTGTAATGCAATTATTCTACGAAGTTTCTTGCAATCCTATTTTTCCTTTTATCTTTTCAAATTCATTCGAACAGTTGTCTTTGTTGCAACTTGTTTTGTAAAAAGAAAAAAAACTGAAATCGATTTTATGACTGTAAATCGTTACAAATTTTTATCTCGCTTAAAAAACAATTATCAATTTTATTTTATATTCATTATGATATATTTCATTTCGATTCAGTTATTTATATTCACCTTCAGTAATTACAAAAATGAATAATCAATAAAAAAATAAATAATGATTATAGAATGATAAATATCACCAACAGATGGCTCAACAATCTTTGTTCACGTAATGTTCAAAATGGTGAACATTCTTCAATACCAGCGATCAGTACAAGCAATTTATCTCGATGTGATCAACGATGGTCTTTTGACAAATTCGAAAAAAAAACTTAAAAAATTTATATTATTTTCATGATTTAAGAATTATAATTATTTTTTAAAATTATTTTTAATGCATTATTTAAATACATTGCTCTAGGAATCATAACTTAATCACACGCATTGTCTACATATATATCTCTTTATGTCTTTTAAATATCTTCTAAATATATTTTATATTTCTATAATAACTCATTATCTAAGCTTTAACTCTTAAACTATAAGAAATTGATCAATTATAATCGATTATTCTTCTCATACATTCGATTGTGATGGTACGTTTTATAATTTAAGACTTAAAACTTACGTAACAGCTAGCTTATTGTAGAAAGCCCATTAGATATATATATGTTCCATATTAGATATATATATGTTCCAAAAGATGTCTCTATGATGTCTTTTAGACATGCATATTGTCTGAAAAGTCTTTAATTTATCGAGAGATTTCGATTTTCCGAATTCAATAATTTATATTCTTGCAATGATCACAGATGATTATGCGAATGTGATAATTGTTGAAAAGGAGATTGTAATCATCGCATTGCATCAGGGGTGTGTTTTCATAATGTATTCGTAGTAAGTACAACGAGTAATAGTGCACGTTTGTATTCGACACATAAATATATACGTCTATGAGACACAAAATTAACGAGGTTAATTTTCATATATTATTATTTCAGGTAATATCATAATACAACAATCTCCTGCTGTTTATATTTGTGATTTGTCATATTCGTACCTTTATATTATATAATATAATGTTGATTTTTTTTCATCTGTAAATGAATTGCAAAAAATGTAATAAAATGAGAAGTAAATTCGAATGTATTTATTGTGAGCTATTATTAATCCGGAAGTAGTCAGTATAGAAAACTACTGAAAACCGTGACTGATGCGAATTGATTGATAGAAAAATATCCCAGATTCTTTTTATGCTAAACTATTCCCGGATGAAAACTGTCATAATCGGTCCTCTACCCACTTTTAGATAACAAAATTGTGACATTTGGCATAAAGTATATTTCTCGGTATCCGTTGCAATTTATTAATAAAGCAATATTACAACAATAAACCAAAAGCAATATTATATAGTACGAGTTTCGACGTATTTAAAAGAAGGGAAAGAATATTCGTGTGAGAAAATGCGAAGAAGATTGGCACGAGATAGTCGGATCCTCCCCCAACATTATGGGCTTGCGCTTTCCGTCTCCTTCTCTTTCTTTCTACCTCTCTTTCCCTCTCTCTTTTTCTCTTTCTCCCTCTGCCTGGTTACCCATATCATCGTTAACCGGCGACCCTACCATTTCTGTCTTCGTCTACCTCAGCTTGGTATATATACAGCGACGAAACCGGGGTGATATTGCAGGAGAGAAGGCGAACGCGGCGCGGCGGGACGCGAGGGTATGTATTAGCGAACCTGCCACTCAGGGAACGGAGGGCGGTGGTTGATTTTTTCATCCCCACGCCCTCCACGTACGCGTATATACGCGCAACGAGCGCGACTGGAATTCGTTTTAGCCTCCGCAGAGACGAGCAATAACGATTTAGTTTCCTGAAAACGAGTTCCCTGTGTAAAATCGTTAAATGTATTCAAAATGAGATCCAGCAGCGTAAAAATGCGGAACGATTCCTTCAGCGGTAAGCTTTTATGCCACGCACGTGTAATTAATAATTCGCATTTGAATGCCATTGTCGTCGCTACATCCAATTACGGCCAATTAATCGTCGTTTCTACTATTATCGTTCAATTCACGGCCATATGTCAGCTTAGGTATTCATGATACGGACTTGTCTCTAAGCAATCAAAGCGACGATTACGACAAGTACACGCGGCATCGCCAACATTTACATTGGCAGATCCCCGTAAGTCATTAATAATCGATATACGCAGCTTCGTTTCTGTCTCGCGTTAATTCGACGTATCGAATCGAACGACACACCGCGCTCGTTAATCTTCCTTCCCGCAACCGTCACTCCCAGCGATTTATTTAAAGAAGGCATGTTGTTTTTTTTTTTCATTCCGTCAGTCTTTTTCATCGTACGTAGAGCAAACGTTCGAACCGAAGTTAATTAATGCGATGAGTACCATTGGTATGCGGGCATGATACGATAATATATCGATGCAACGTCCCCTCGCAGTTTTACGTATTTTTCGATTCTAGCGAATTTTTTTAATAAAATTCGAGAAATTCAGGAGATTTTTTTTCTCAAATCTGTAATAGATATTATATCTATTGATCGTTAAATCATAATCAATGTAATCACATTTCTTTAGAAATTTTATAGAAATTTTTTTTTGGACTATCGTAAAAAAAGAAAAGAGAGAAAAAGTTAGAAAAAGTTTAATTTTATTAATTAAATAATTTGGAAAAAAATGAAATAACAATGTATTTAAATAAAGTTCAAAAAATATACTAAATATTTTAAAATCTTTATATTTCTATAACTATCCAGAATTCATATCCAACTAGTAAGATTTACCTTGCAAAACTTAACTTTAACAAAAAGGTCAGGTCTTTCTATATATAAACTTAATTTTCCAAGAAAGGACTGCAGGCAAAAAGGTCTGTTTTCTATATAAATTTTATTTTGAAAGAGAAGAACAGTTTTAGGCAAAAAAAGAATTTCATTTATCGAATGCATGAAAAACCATGTCTATTAGAAGATAAATTTTTTATTTTCTCAATGTCAATCATTTTATTATTCATTCAGGTAGCTGATAATGATAGATGACTGAAATCTGTGAATACAAAATAAATGAAAATTTTCTAGAATTAGTTTAATCTATTTCATGAAGGTCGACATTCAAGCAAGGATATGGTATTGCTGCTATATAGTACAAAGTTAACTTTACGAGAAATTTAGAGGATAGGTCTATAAATACTTGTAATAAAGCGTAAAGGATCATTAATCTTCGACAGTAATTTCGGTTTGCAGTGGCGACATTTGCCGTCTCCTTCGCTCTCTTTTCTATCCATTGCTCGTTCAACTTCCTCTCTCCTTGCTGCCACCAACCTCCCCCTATATATCTTGCCCGTTCTCGCACTTTCTAGGATAATTAATGATCTCGAAAGCGATCTCCTCACGGTTGTCTCGGGGCAATCTTTCCCCGTCTCGCTCCCGTCTCGTTACCTCCACCTCCACCTCTTCCTCCGACCAATTCTTTTTTTCAGCTAGATAATCATTTTCCCTTGATATACGCCAGATAGCAGAAATAATAGGAAAACGAAAAAAAGTATGAAAATGCTAAGCAAAAAAGGCAAGCCGTGTTTTAATTCTCTCTCACTCTCTCTCTCTCTCTCTCCCCTCCCTCTTTTTTTAACTTTTATTTTCATGTATATGATTTATATTATTTTCATTACTTTTCCTATTTGTATAATTCTTGTTTATTCGCTTATCTTCTTCTTTTTATTTATATTCTTTTCGTGAAAAGCATATCTAAAATATGAATAAATGCCTTTTTCTTATTTAAATAGTGCAAAAAGTATTCGTACAAGGAAAGAATCCTGATTTATAAAAAATAAATATTAATTAATAATTAATTTATACAATAAATACATTCTGTTCTAACAAAAACGAGCTTCGCGTTTATATTTGATTTTAGAAGATATTAGATTTAAATTTTTCGACTGTACGAATTCTGTTTGAGCGTCCAAACAACACAATTTATATAACTTTCACTTATTTTTAAGATGATATATTTTCTATACTATATGTATATATTTATTTTGTCTATATTTTCTATACAAATATTACTTAAAGATGATTTTTCTTAAGATTTGTTTGAAACTTTTACTATTTGAAGATAATCTCTCTTGCTTGATTATCTTCCCTCCTCTTCAAAATTATGCATATATATAGAAAATATCATTACCTTCAAATAATAAAAGTTTCAAACAGACCTTAAAAAAAATAATTTTGCGATACAATCATCTTAATGCATTTTTTTGATATATATAATTTTGAGAAACATAGTCTATTTTCAAATAAATTCATGTAAATACTAAATGAGCCAAGCACGTTGTCTGTGCAAAAAATATATACATATTTATATATTATAAATTATAAAATTCTTCCAAACGCATTGGAATGGATCTCTACCAGATCGAATGAACATTCTCGTGCATTGAAAAAGAATGTCGAGAGACATCACTCCGAATGCGTTCTGGCTTGAAGTATTTACGACAAATTTTATATAATTTAACGACGCGTAACAGACAAAATAATATAAAAATACATGTAATGTAAGTTATATATCCATTGAAGATGATTCCGTTGAGAATCGAGACATTTGGAAAAATTTTATTATTTATAACAATATGTATATACTTTTTTGCACAAACAACGTGCTTGGCTTAGTTAGCCCTTATACGACTTTTATTGAATATATTCGTTAGTTCACTGAGCCTTTAAAGTTTTTTAATAGCCTATTTTATTTTTTATGAATAAATTGTTAATTAATCAGCAAGAAATGATCATCGATTAGATTTGAATTCACGTGGAATTGGTGTCGAAATGCGATCATATCAATTTGACATCAATTTGATGAGTCATTTTTCGCTGAATAATGTTTACTTTTTAATCAAAACAATTTTTAAAAAAGATATTTTCCCTATACGAATATTTTTTTCTCACTCTTTTCTATACGTCTCACGTTAAATTACTCTACTTATGTTACATAACTAAAAGTAGGTTATTAAAACTCCATTATTAAAAGATTAAGAAAAAAACCTTTGTTTGTAATGTATTTATATATTTTTAATAATGCATGTCTGAAAGATTAGTTTAGTTAGCTTAATGACCAACGCCATAAATCGTCTTCTGTTCTGAAAAAAATCAGACGTAGGAAGCATCGATAGAGCTTGGTAGATGAATAGATAGACCTTCAAAGATTTGCATAGCAGTTTCAGCTGTCGCAGGCATCTTCATAGAATGTTGACAGCCGTCGATCTCTAATTATCTGGAAACATGCAAGCACTGGCAATAGTTGCTGTTCTCTCTGTCGTGTCTCTCTTTTCGCTCCTTCCTCTCTATCTCTCTCTTTCTCTCTCTTTTCTGATAATAAATATTTTCATGACAATCGAGCGAACTGAAGAGAGGGCTGGTACGTCCACGTTCGGCATTATCTCACCTTGGCTAATTCCTTCGGAAACGACTTGGTTCTCTTCTCCCTTTTTCATCGCATCTCGCATCTCTCGTTGAATGAATACGGAAGCGACGAAAGCTGGAATTTCCGGTTGATTCGGCACACTAACGATGGGGTAGTTTAACACCCCGTGGGGACAGCCGCGCAGACTCGCGCGCGATCCCCCATTGTCAGACGTTTGCGCAATCTGCCTCGTCGACAATTTGCACAATAATGGACACGCATCGACGAGGAACAAATTAACACCGTGGCCGTTAGGAATCGCGGTTTACCAGCTCTTCAATACGGTATTATTTATAAATACTATACGCAACGGTTTCCGCGGCAGTGAATCACTCCTGTCGTACCGTTCGAATGCACGATCTCGCGGATTAATGCGTAGAAAAAGTTGGCAAGTGATACGCGTAATTGGAAATTACCGCCCTAGATTCTCGCGAGCGTTCCGCGAACCATTGAAAAAACCACTTCAGGCTGGATATCGGTTCTTGCATCAATATTTAATCGCGGCTAACAAGATGGCAATGGTATGTGCACCACCCAGATGGGCTATAAAAGCATGAGGGGCCGTAATAGTCAATGTACATTCCCGGTACATCCTTACGCGGCCGTGTATGCCATCGACACGAAGAGAGACGAAGAAAGAGAGAAACGAAGAACCGCGTGACAGAGTTTCTCCGGCGAAAAGAAGGTGACGAGAGATCTCATCGACGAAGATAGAGCAAATAATCCAGCACTCGCTCGCGGTTAGCCTGAGAATTGTCAATCGAAGGTGCCAAGAAATAAGAGAACGTTTCGAGGCGCGGCTTCTCAAACATCCTTCCTTTGGATGTGACCGCGGACTCTTCTCTGTCTCGTATAATTATGAGTATGCCCGATTATATGTGTTTGGACATAGTACGTCGAACGAATGACATTCGATAAACGATAAATCCTTATAGTTATTCGCGCGCTGATGTACTCCGCAAACTATTCGCGTCTCTATGTACATCGTGACACCTTTATCACATTAACTTTTACAAATTTTTTCCTAGGGATATAACGTTTGTCGAAAGACGATTTAATAACTAGACGTTGTAAAGAAATATAGAATATAAATAAATATGTAAATAGATATGGAATAGAAAGCAAGTTTGAGAAATTCAACGAATAAAGCTTAATTCATTGATTAATAATACATATATACAAGGTGTCTCACCTACTACCGCATTCTTTCTTCTTAAAGATATATTCTTCAGGAAATTTTGAGACGAAAATCCTAATGTCGAGACTACAATAATTTTTTTTAATTATAAGCTAACTTTAAACGTTTATAAGTCAAAATCCATTTTACTTTTATAGCATCTATTATTATTTCTGGATTCTTTTGAACATTCTAAGACGAAAATCTTAATATGAAAATATCGAAGCTATGATAGTTTTTGAATTACACACTATCTTTAACCAATTATAATTTAAAAAATTTGTAACCTCGGCATTTATTTTTGTGCTACGATTTTTGTCTCAAAATTATCTCAAGAATACAAATTATCTCAAGATTCTTAAGAGGACATGCGAGTTGTGAGACATCCTGTAAATGTTAACTCATCGGATTAATTCGAAATACATGTGAATTCTATAATATTATATTGAAAGTCGTCGCGCCCTCACGATGATCGCAGCTTTCGTGTACGATTTTCTGACCAGGTAATTGAGCATATACGGGCGGATTAGCAGGAAGCACATGGACGTGCGTGTTTTTGTATTATACACGTTATTAGCATAAATTATGCACGTTCTGCGCAAATTTGATAACAATGTACCTTTGATACGAACATGGATGTATTCTTGGCACGCACATCGTCAAGGAAAAATCATTCCTCGCTGCGGGAGCACGTTTATAACTTTCTACAATAAACACATGAAACGCTAGAATCATTCTTCAGAGAATTGTAGGAAATAAAATGGCATCTACATGCGTGTGGACAAAGCATTTTAATAAAAAAATGCATTTCGATGTATAATTTAAAGTTATAAAGTCTAATTTACAATATATTTCTTTGCTATTTCTTGCCTTTTACCATTTTTTGCCTTTTATGTTATTTCTTTTCTAGCGTTCGAGATAAAAATTGAACTTTAGAAAAGACAAGAAACGATTATCGATAAAACGATCGCAAAGAAGGAAAAAGATAAGTGATAAAAAGCAAGAAACAAGAAGTAAAGAGCATTCTAGAGATCAGGCTTTATAATTAATTATTTTATAACAGATAGGCTCTCTCTCTCTCTCTCTCTCTCTCTCTCTCTCATTGACATTTTATATTTAAAAAAAGTTACGCGATATCTACTATGAATCATTATAAAACTTAATAAAATCTGCATTATATCAAAACGATTATTGTAATTCTG
>Ga0157363_1005203_pt1 | contig 12105 bp, 14 predicted proteins | sample AttsexASBM1_FD_111477 | JGI IMG/M metagenome (GOLD analysis project Ga0157363, IMG submission 111477) | Fungus gardens microbial communities from leaf cutter ant in Ribeirão Preto, State of São Paulo, Brazil - Atta sexdens ASBM1 | ecosystem: Host-associated > Fungi > Mycelium > Unclassified ...
GTGGGAAGTTCACAAGAGAACTCGACAAGGAGTCTCTGCTAAATTAGAGTCCTATATATATGTTTTATATGTGGTCTGTGCTAACAATAATTAAACCTGCCCTCATGTCCATACTTCATCCTCATGTCCACCTCTTGTCTTACTCAAGGCCACCATGTTGTATTCATGTGCTCTGATGTCATCTTCTAGATCCTTCTACCATGTTCTAGGCCTATGACATCACATCATGTGACATGTCATGTGACTACAGTGTCATGTGCCTCTTCATCGTCCAAAATCAAAAAGAAAAGGAAACAAAATTAATATAAAATCAGAAAAATAAAATAAAAATTGTTAGTGTCCAAAGCATTCCATAACACTACCTTACTCCTACCAGGCTCGCTGCAATTATCATCTAGAAGTGTCCCAAACCAACTTCCTAGAAAATCTTATAGAGAAGTTGCAGAGACACAACCTTAAGTAAGGAATAATGCTACAAACCCTGATTCCCTTATGTCAATCCATCCACCTGCACGCAGTCAGTGTTGCAGATGAATCATCCAAAATAAACCTTAAAATTCCTAATACAAAATCTAAAATTTCATAGCAGTTTGAGCCCTGGGATACAGGCACTGGGATACAGGCACACCATTCGTCGGGCTCATATTTTACTGTGTGAATCAAAGCACGAGTGGGTGGGAAGAATGACGTTGTATATATCCGTTTTTTCTTTTGGAACTCTAGATCTTTCCCGACCATGTTGCAATTTGACACTCCTGGAGTTCTAGCTCTGACGGCAAAGAGGAGGCAGGGCGCCTTCGCCTTTCTGAGAGAATTGCACTGGCTAAACTTCAAGAGGCCCGTAAGATGAAAAAAAAGAAACTGCGGCGAAAGCTCAAGAGGAACTTGCAAGAAAGGAGAGAGAACACAGTTAGAGATGGAAGTGGAAGTTACCACTCGAGCACAACGGGAACAAGAGGCTATCCAGGCTCATGTCAAATTAGTCAAAGCTCAAATTCACGACAAACGCAAGGAAATGGGTGGTCAGAAGGACATGGCCGAACCTTCAAAGAAAGCTCGTGTTATTGATAATCAAGCCAGTACCAGCGCTATCCAGTCAAAACCTCGAGGGACCTGACATTTCCCTCTGGAAGCCTGATAACGAGAATGTTTCTGGATCTAGTGATGATACTGAGGAAGGAGAGGGACGAGGTCATACTCAAGAAGCATAATAAGCACAAGAGATGCGGCACCTACGATCGAAATGGTCATCGGGTCAAGATGGGTGGTAAGAACGCGTGTGGACGTTGTAGGAAGTCAGGGCACAGGTGTCAAACTCAAGCAGGCAGGTGAACGGAAGGACCCTGCGTCATCCTATCCCATAACTGATCGTTTCCCTCCCAAAAATTCTCCCGTCAGGCGTGCTTCACTTTGAAGCAAAGGTGCGTCTTTCCAATGGAGGCCGACCTTCAGGAGCTTCCGGAGCATGAGCTGCTTTCCCTGCTCATCGAGGAGATCCGCGGGGTGAAGAGGCTCCTGGAGAAATTAGTCAATCGAGAGACCGAAGCTAGCGTCCGTCAAGAATGTATGCCGCGATGAGACTTCACTCCTGGGTTGAAGAAGAATTTCTTCCGTTGGGTAACTCAAGGAGCAGATATACTCAATTCCAGGGGTAAAGGGAGAGACTAAGTCTCGCATCAAACTATTTTAAAATACCCACACACAAAGTAACTAACCAGTCTTGCTAAATAAAAACATAATATAAACAACAAAACACCTAGAAACACGCATATGATCCAGAGTGACAGCATACAACCCCGAAGAGAGAGAAGAAGAAAATCAACTCAGTCTTCATCTCCACTTCCCTCCAGTCTCGGTCGTTTCCTAGATGCTTGTACCTGGACGTACCCCTCAGTCGAACAGTTCAAGAAAAAAAGGCAGGTTTAAATCACCTTGGCACGCGTCCTGGCACTTGTTCTCAGTCCCTTGGCCTCTCGTGCCTGCAAAACCTCGTCCTCTTTCGACTTTGATTTAGGTTTCACTGTGCTTGTTTTGACTTGTATCTTTGACTTTGCTTTTACTCTTCCTTTGCTTTTGTCCTTGCCCTTGCCTTTGCCTTTGGTATCCACATCTTCCATCTCAATATCGCTCTCGTCATCCTGCTCTCCAACACTCTCCTTCTCCCCTTCCTCCTCCTCCTCCCCCTCCTCCTCTTCTTCTTCCTCATCGTTGTCATTCTCGTCTGAATTCCATCTATCCTTCGCTTTACCTCTCCTCCTCTTCCTTGCTCCATGCTTGGCTTTTCTCTTCCCCACAGACCCAGTCGATGCAGGCTCAGTCTTATCAGTAGATACCGTAGCCATTGTAACCTTCTTCTGCCCACCACCACCTCGTGACTGATGTTGATTAGCGAGCGTAGCCACCCATTCACGAGTTTCATCTGGCAAAAACGCCGTCTTCAAAATCTTATACAGAATCGGCATCAGTTATTGAACCAAAGTGGATGCAGTACATACCCGGTTAACAGCTTCAACATTGGGCAAAGGTCGTAGAATGTCCGGCGGCATCCGAACTCTGCCAGGATAACTCTGGATAGACCATGAATGAGTCGCTGCACGAGCTTTAATCAGATCCTGCGAAAGTTCACAGAGCATGTAAAAGTTCTGTATATACTATCAGTCGCCCGCAATCCCAAGCCGGTGAAAAGGGCCAACCTCGGAATGTGTAAACGACACATGGTCTCGTACCGTCTTGCCTTTTGAAGCAAGATGGTACAGCAACGCGACATTCTCTTGTGTTGCGACAAGGTCAAGATAAAATTGGATATACCTGCAAATACACTATCAACATTTCAGGTCAAGGGAAAAAGGAACGGGAGCACACTTGGCAAGGTCCAACAAATCCTCATGTCCTGTACTAAAATCCGGGTGATGCGCAAGCGTGTGCAACAACCTCACAAACAGTAACTCGAAGTATTCTACCTTCTGTGCAACAGGGAGTTTCTTCAACAACGAGCGAACACATATTGCAGCCTATTGTCACCATACAAATTGCCAGCGCTCGAAGATCCACTACAATAATACTCACAGATGTCTTCACGTCCTCCTCAGGATCGTGTACTGTCAAGAAGAAAATCACACTAAACGGCGGTGGCAACTTCCTAGCCACAAAGAGTGTGATCAGTTTATTGAGGAACATTGAACGTACACCGTAGCACGTATCCTGCACGCAGACATAGACACAGACACAGGGCACGCGCATATCAGCGTCTACAAAGAAAATCCATAACACGTAACGCACCTGAATTGTCAAAGCCAAATTCAGAAAATTTTGCATCACAATATTTGAATAAACATCTGCTCTCGCTAGATGTAACATAGTCGACGAAGCTTGAAGCCTCATCCTTGATCTTGCTTTCGGACTGCCACCATGTCAATACATTAACACCTCTAAAGCAATGGAACACGTACTCTTCTTTGACGTTCTCACTCATTGCGCCCTCATGAACCATCAACGCCTGTAACATCTTGATCACAGGGCCAACCATCTTCTCTGCCTTTTTCTTCTTCTCCGCCGCTTTGGCTGATGTATCATCGCCATTGGATTTGCCGCGAGAAGCACGAGTAGCAACAACGGCAGCATTCGAACATCGATATCTCAACACCTTGAGTGTACTGATTTTGGCCCAGACAAGTGGAGGGATGTCAGCTGCATCTTCATACCATTCTTCTCCTTCATCTTCTGGCGTTTCGTCCTAGAAAGAGGGTCAGAACAAGCGAGAGGAAAGAAAGATGAACGTACAACTATAGGAACATGAACAACTCTCCTCATCAACCTCTCCAAGACAATGTCACTCGAGTTTTCGAACACCTCTGGTGCGTACCTCGCAAATTCCACAAGAGCAGCAACACGTGCAGCCAACATCTCTCCTTCCGCTTCTCCCAATGCTTCCACGAGTTTCTACACATGGGTCAATACTCGCTTCTCGGTGAAAACAGCAACGACTTGCCTCGAAAACTTGTCCTATTACCTGTATGGAGGCACCCAGAACCACTGTCCTAGCAGCAAACTTAGCCAATTCCCTATTCCTAGCCTCCAGCACGATCGCCACGATTCTCTCCAAGGTACGTGAGGACGAGGATAGTTTAACATCCAGATCCGCCCTAACGAGATTGGCAAGTAGCCTTAGTGCCACTTGCCCTCCGCCTCCCTTACTAAATCCATCACCAAGCACGACATGCTTCTCCAGTTCTGCAAAATATCCTTTCACCATCCCCGGTGCCCATTTTGCCACAGCATTCAGCAGAATAGAAGCACTGCTGGCTGCTACCGATTCACTTGTTGTGCTTCTCTGCCGGTGGGAGAGCTTTTTGAACAAAATGGGGATAGACGCGGGATTGATGATGCGTGGACTTCCGCGCCATAAGAGAGTTGTAAGGGTAGTTATAAATGTGGACGATGTATTGACAGACGATGAGGAGAGACGCTTGAGGAATTCAGCCTAGAAAACTCAGTAAGGAATATTGGGATGGGCAGGCTCGAGCTTACCGAGGCTTTGGCAAGCGTTTTGATATCCGTTTGAGGATTGAAACATGTTTTAAGAAGTTTGAACAGCCTGTTTTCATTCATCTTGGCCAAGGTGTGTAAGTCTTCAGAAGCTTTGTGGTCGTTGGCGTACACGAATGCTATTTCGACTTGTTAGAACCAAAAGGATGGATATTGGATAGGACAAACCTGTGAGAGATTGGACACAAACATGGAGGGTATGTGTTACCTTGGCTTCGTCTTGGTCTATAACTCCACCCTACAACGAAGATGAATGGGCCTTGAGATATCTACGCAAGAACAAGACACACATTGTACTGGATGCAAGCATCCAGGTACCTGTCACACAGTCCCGGCTTCCTATACGGCCCATTAGTCGACACAGACGCACATGAGTGATTACGCACGCTTCTTTAATGCCACTCGTACTGACCAAAATCTCAACACCCTTGTCTGATAAATGTCTCATGATATTTAACAGCTTTTCGGTCCACAAAAGTGGGTCGTGGGTGAGTGGAAGAATGAACGTTGTCCACACACGGTCGACGACGTCTCTGTGGACACAGTATTAGGGTTGCCATAATGGAGAGGGATCATGTACCTGACGAGAGCTGATTGGCCGACGACTTGGAGCATGGAGTCAGGTATCCAAGCGAAATGGGTTATTGCCGCTGCGTCGTTGTTTTCGCTGCAAGAAACATGAGGACTGGAGAGACAGACCAAGAAGAATGGAGACGAACATTTCAGGGTAAGCAAGGTTATAGAGTTTAGCGAGACTGTAAAAGGCCTCAGTGCGGACGGCCGCCTAGGAAGGTGAGTGGCAGGGGAGAGGAGAAGAGGTAAAAGGAGGAGAGACCTTTTTATCCAAGAAACGACCAGCGACCGTATGCAAGAGGTTTTCTGATAGGTGATGGAGGGCAGTTTCATAGTCGAGTTGGGAAAACGCTTTGCAAGCGGCTGCACGGACTTTGTCGTCTGGATCAAGAAGCTTGGCCTCGAGTGCGGCTATGAAGGGGGATAAGGTGATAGTTGGGCTGGGAGAGAAAACCCACCAGTCAGGGCATCGGTCTTTGTGGTGAGGGTAGAGACCAACACTGTCAAGGCTTGGACCAACTGAAGTCGGATGGAAACGCTCTTGTCATTTTTTCTGGATATCCAGACATCCCAGGTGGCAGGGTACTTGTTGACGAGTTCTTGACCATTTTTGTGGGCGTACATGTCAGCCAAGGCGCGGGTTGCGAGCAGCCTGACGTGGACGTGGTCAACGCGCAGTTCCTCGGTGAGCTGAGGAATGACACCGTGCAAGATGGCGGGGCAGGCAGCGTGAAGACGTTGGATGAGTTGGTGAGCGTTTTCAAGGGATTGGTCATCATCGGGAGAGGGGCGGGCGGAGTCGACGATGATGTCGGTAAAGTACTGGCAGACGGGTCTCTGGAGTTTGTCGGAGACGTGATTGCAGACAGAGACAGCGAGTGAGTAGGCTGGCTGTTCGAGGTTGTTGTCCATGAATTGGGCGAGGATGGTGTCAAGAACGGCCTGTGGGACTGATTGGCACTCGTCGAGGAGAGCAACGAGGATATCGGCCATGTAGGCCTGCATTTTGTTGTTGGCGGTGTACCTACGGAGGATGGCGAAGAAGGTGGTGAAAAAATCGAGAATGAGGTCATCAGCAGAAGGAAGGTCGCAGACCAGAACAGGGCTCTTGACGGTAGAGAGAGACTCGAGGAGATGAAAGTACTGGGCATGGTAGGGAGCATCAGATAGTTTGAGGCCGTCACTGAGCTGGCGGACAAAGAACTGAAAGATGTCGCGTAGCTGGGGCTGGGTGTAGGGAGCATCTGGGGCATAGAGCCTAAGGAGCTGGGCGAGACAGCAGGCAGCGTAGGCGCGTACGCCCTGATCCTTGTGGAGAAGAATTGACCTGTGAACGAGGTCTGCACGGGGAGCATCGAGGGCATTCGTGTCGACGTCGTCCTGGTCGATGACCTCGAGGTGTTCCAAGAGGGAAGTGAGGGTACGGAGGAGAGTGTCTGTGGAGAGGCCGCGCTGGACGAGAGTAAAGGCGGGCATGACGTGACAGGGGTGACGGTACGCGCGATAGTTGTGACAATCTGTGATATAATCGTGATATAATCGTGACATTCTATGTGACAATCCTGTGATAGTTGTGACAATTTATTGGTGACGTGGTGACGGTGTGACGCTAACCACCACGACGATGCGCCCGCTGGCCCCGAAAGAAGCAGCGGCGTTCAAGGAAATGTTCGCGCTCTACGAGGGCCAGAACTACCGTCGTGCCCTCAAAAGCGCGGATCAAATTCTTAAAAAATCACCGGATCACGGAGGTGTGTTCTTGCCACTCTTCCCCTCCCCGCTCACCCGCCCCCAGAAACCATCTGCATGAAAGGCCTCCTCCTCACCCACGTCGGCAGGCGCGACGAGGGTGTCGAGCTCGTGAAGCAGGGCATGGTCTTGAATCTTCAATCGTCCATCTGCTGGCACGTCTTTGCCCTCATCCAATCGGCAGAGAACAACTATCACGGTGCGCTCAAGTCTTACACTCAAGCTCTCCGCTTCGACAAGGTGCGCCCTGTCTCTTCCCAAGGACATCGCCAGTAACGGGCGCAGGACAATCTCAACATTCTCCGCGACACAGCCCGTCTCCAGTCCCAACTCCGTCTCTTTGATGCCCTCGTCGACACCCGCCACGCCATCCTCCGCCTTCGCCCCAATTTCAGGCAGCACTGGGTTGCCCTTGCCGTCGCACACCATCTCAACGGCAATCTCAACCACGCAATCCTCGTCCTCAATTACTACCAGCTCTCCCTCAAGGTTCGATAACACACACACACTGTTTTTTGAATCAACTCATCCCTCCATCAGGACATCCCCGATTTTGATGTCGAGTACTCAGAGACACTATTGTATCACATCCGCATCCTCGAGCTTGCCGAACGCTACTCGGAAGCCCTAGTCATGCTCGACCGTCATACTAAGGACCGCACCATCCTCGACAGAACCGCCAGCATGGAGAATCGAGGTACTTCACTCCCCCTAGCTCTGTATCCTGCCTCACTAGCACTACAGCCCGTCTCTTGACCACCCTTCATGCTCCTGAGGCAGAGTCAGCCTGGCGCGCCCTCATAGATCACAATCCCGACAACAATGCCTACTACATAGGTTATCTCGCACAAAAAAACCTCTCACTCGATCCGCAAGGTACTTTTTTTTTCAAAATGCTCTCTCTCTCTCTCTCAATCTGGATCTCCCACCAGCACCTGACGCTCCCCAGGCACTCGCTCTCCTTCAGTCCCTCTCCTCCCAGAATCCCCGTGCATCCGTTCCCAAACGCCTTTCCCTCTTCCTTGCCTCGGGATCAACCTTCCAGTCCCTCATCACTCCTTACCTCCTCGCCGCTCTCGAAAAAGGCATCCCCTCTCTCTTCTCCGATCTGAAAAGCCTCTACACTCATCCTGAAAAACAACACTCCATCCAAGCCTACCTCGAATCCCTCCTCGATACAACTGATCAGCCCTCCACTTACCTTTGGATACTCTACTACCTCGCTCAGCATCACTCCTACCTCTCCGACCATTCTCTCGCCCTCCACTACCTCCATCTTGCCATCACCCACACTCCCACCTTGCCTGATTTGCACATGTTCAAAGCACGTGTCTTAAAACGCTGTGGTGACCTCGTCGGCGCCGCAAGAGCTGTTAATGAAGCCCGCTTATTAGATGGTCAGGACAGGTTCTTGAACACCAAGACCGGCAAGTATTTGCTACGTGCTGCATGTGTCAATGAGGCCCGCCAGATATTTGGCTTGTTTACCAAGGTACGTTTTATGTCACCAGTCATGATCCCAACATCCTCATCGTCCGTTGCAGAAGGATGCTCCCTCGCCGGCTTACGACCTGGAAGAGATGCAATCCTTCCTTTATTTGCTCGAGGAAGCCAATGCTCATCGTATCAATGCCGAACTCAACCTTGCACTCAAAAAGTATATGGCTGTCATCAAAGTCTTTGAAAATTTCGAACACGATCAATTCGATTTCCATGGTTATTCTTTGAGGAAGTTTACGTTGAATGTCTACTTGAAGTGCGTTTCCAACCCATGCTTCCTTCCCGTCCCTGCTACTTATTCACATACCTAGCTTCATCTCATGGGAAGATTCTGTTCGTGCACATGCTGCCTATGTCAAAGCTGCCTTGGCTGCTTCTCAGGCACGTTCATATTTTTGACCACACCCTTTCCTTATGTGATCTGTAGATTTTGATCGCCGTACACGACGATCCATCTCTGGCAACGCCTCCAACAACCACTCGTCAGTCTTTTGTATCTCTTCCGTGCCAATACTCATGCCCTGTGTCGCCAGCCGAGTTGTCGGAGGCTGCGAAAAAGGCGAAAAAGAAAGCCAAGAAGGCGGCTTCGAAAGCGGCTGCCAACGAGGCCGATAAAAAAGGTGAATCTCTTCTTGATCATTTCCATCTACTACTCACGTCCTCGCAAGGTCAACAAAACCCAAACGAAGACAAAGGACTCGTGCCTCCCTCCAAAGACGACGATCCAGAAGGAACAAAACTCCTCTCATCCCCTGATGGACTCGAAACGGCTGCTAAACTCTTGCGTCCGTTGACCAACCTGTTGGCCTCGTCGGATATCAATGTGAGAGCAAAAGTCGAGGGGATAGTGAAAAACAAAGAGAGGATGGAGATTTGGTTGTTAAGCTATGATGTAGCTATTCGTCGACGTGCGTCCATTTTTTCCCTTCCCTTTCTTCCCTTTCAGCTGATCTCTCATTCCGGCACAGGAAAACTATTACAAGCTCTGACCTTTCTCACACATGCTCAATCCCTTTTCTCATCTCATCCCGGGTTACACCTCCGCCTCGTACATCTCCACCATTTTATCGCAACCATATTACGAAATCAAACTCCACCTGCACCGATCGGGCCTGCATTTATTGAAGGGGTTAAGCAACTTGGTGTACCGGACGAGAATCAAGTATCACTGGAAACGTATAATTTGCAGTATTTGCAGAAACATACTGCGGACTATTGTGATGCTGATGACATACAACGAAAGGTGAATCCAGCAGAAGCGACATTGGCATGTGCACGAGCTATGATGATACTTGGAACTCCTCTCTCTGAAGTCGAAGATATTCTCCTTGGTTTGATTCGTCTTCCTCCTTCAAGGAAAAGAGTTTCCAGCAACAACAAAAACAGCAACAAGCAAAAGCAATATGGATTTAATGAACTTGGATTAACGATTTCGATTGCTCTTGATGTGATAAGATGTTTAGAAGACCAAGTTAGATCGAAGAGAGTGAAAGAGTTTAAAGAAGGGTGTCAGAGGATTTTTGACCAAAGCACGGTGTTTTTGGATACCGAAGAGTTGAACAAGCTGAAGGGGAGTGTATTGGATTTACCTGAAGGATTGGGTCCTGTTGTAGGGAATGATTAGAGAAATTGTGGATAAATGATTTGTTTTGTAGTGTTGAAACTATGTGAAGGGTGATACGCCATTTCTGTCTGTGTGAGATATCATCCGTACTGAAAGAAGCCTTTTTACACTATCGAGACATTGATATTTGACTTGGTAGCCTAACACTCTGGCGCAGTTCATACTTGATACAGACGCATCACATTTGCACTCCTTGCTGCCTGCGATATTATTATGTATACAAGTTGGTATCCGTTTGCCTCGCTCACCCTCTGAGGCCAAACAGTCTTGGCGATTATTTCGACAATCTATCGGTCGGCTGTCTTGATCTCTCCAGTCCGGACAGGGACTGATACTACAGACAGATTAAAATATCTATACCTTGCGTTCAAACAAGAAGAGCTGATACCCCTAGATCAGTGGGTGTTCAATACTGAAGCACACCCTCTGCCGATATTTCAGTGGACGGCAGAGGAGCGAGAAAAATTTGGGATAGTACTTTAACAATTTGAAGAACAAAATGTAGTTGACGGATAACTTGTCTGAACGTGGATGTCGATTCATGACAACAGCTCACAGAAACCTAATTCTGAAAGCTGATTAATCAATAATGTTAATGAGTAGCAGATGAGTAAGCCTTGCTGTGAGGTGACTAGCACAAAAGTAATTCCTTCAGGAAGTTTTATAGTGGTTTTATAGTGATCCCAGCATCCAGCAAGTGGGGCTTCACAACACCACTCCTTCCCCCTAGCGCCCTTCTCTCAACAACAATCCTGTCTCCTGACGAAGCTACCTAACCTCATTTATAGCCAGTTGCCTCATCATTTTTCGGGATCCCTCTTGGCTACATGTGGGGAACTTTGCTTTTCCCCTGGATTCAGAATTTCTATCCCAGTAAGCGAACTAGTACTAAGATAGGAGAACTCAACAGAGTTCAGAAAACCCGATCGGGTTTTCGGTTTTCTGACAATGAGGAAGGGGATCTTCGGGATTGCACGATTGCCTTCCAACGGTATTGAACATCACTCAAAATACTTTCCACATAATGACGAAGATAAGGTTGGAGATGCCTCAAAGAAATCTCCTGCTATACTCCTCCGTCCGCTGTGGTTGTTCGGCCACTTGCACATCTTGTGCTAGCATACATGTCAATAGGAAGGGATAGAAACAGTGCCGCATAGCGCCTGGGCTAGCCAAACTCATCCTCTTGTGGCACAATTACAATTAGCAAGGTTTGATGGCAAATTTATCGTTCAAATTGGCCGTCACACATCAACCATCTTTGAAACCTCGCTGCATGGTCTTGTAGGTGGTGAGCTATTCATTTTGAAGTAGCTGGGTACAAGAGGCCTAGAGAAAAGAAATATATTCTAATATTCATAAATTTATTACTCATCTGTTGAGAGTAGCTCTGGATCTCTCACAACCATAGTGGCTAATTCATTTGCCACTGATCAAAGATAGTAGCAAGCTTATTATAGAGTCGCACCCAGCGATGTCACACTTCATGCAATTTGAAAATGATAGCCACAGCTGACTGGACTTTGCTTTACTGCCAGAGTTTAATGGCAGCACATCTATCCCTTCCTATTGACATGTATGCTAGCACAAGATGTGCAAGTGGCCGAACAACCACAGCGGACAGAGGAGTATAGCTATGGGGATTTCTTTCCTCGGGGAAGATCGGAGATTTCGGAGCCCTTCTGCACTACTTTTATGATGTGTTTCACCAGAACAATAAGGCGGGTGAGTCAGAGCCGACTGGGCCGGGTAGTCAAGCGATATAAAAGGGTGTCGGATGGGAAGCTTGAAGTCATCGTTTCTTTCCCTTGGACTTTGACTAGTGTCCAGCGGACATCTGACTCTGACTACTCTGACTATATGGACTAGCTTGACTGCTGTCCACTTTGATTATTGTCCACTTTGACTACTGTCTTTTTCGACCACATGGACTAGTTCGACTGCATTGTCCATTTGGCTACGCCTAGGTGAGACGTTGCTGTTCTCTGTTCTCTGCATTCACGGGCTGACATATTACGGACTAGTGTTCAATGAACGGTGTGGGCGTCTAAGAAATGCTGATGAACGGGGGGGGGGAGGGGGGGACCAATTGTGTGGGGGACTTCCTATGGTGA
>Ga0157363_1005204_pt1 | contig 12105 bp, 10 predicted proteins | sample AttsexASBM1_FD_111477 | JGI IMG/M metagenome (GOLD analysis project Ga0157363, IMG submission 111477) | Fungus gardens microbial communities from leaf cutter ant in Ribeirão Preto, State of São Paulo, Brazil - Atta sexdens ASBM1 | ecosystem: Host-associated > Fungi > Mycelium > Unclassified ...
AGCCATCTGCGATATGCTGAAATAACGAATTCGTAATTGATTTGGTGTCGTAATATCCAAATGTACAGGAGGATACTGTTCAAAGTCAGTATTCAGTGCAGCCCGTAGCAAGATTCTCTCTTTCCGCCATGTCATCACACGCTGTTGCACTGCTGGATTTTCATCCAGCCACCTTTCTACAGTCCGCAGTCGTTCCGGCGAAAGCAGCTCATCGACCCAGGCGTGAAGATCATCCTCAGTTACGGGGGGGGCAGACCGTGTCATTTTATCCTCCTGAGCTTGGGTCGTTCGCCTTCATCGACAAGCCGGTGCAAGGCATCTCGGGCTCTGGATAGTCGGGACATTACGGTTCCGATCGGAACTCTCAGGATGTCCGAGACAGTTGCATATTCTAAATCTTCAACTCCCACGAGTAGCAGGACCTGCCGATGCTCATCAGACAAACGGTCAAAGGCATTGATGACTTCCTTCCACTCAAGGTGTGGGATCTGGGTAGCATCCTGAATTGAGTCAGAAGATGTTTCCGGTGGAGTGACCAGAGATTTCAGGTGACGCCAGTGGCTGATATTGAGACGATACGCGATAGTGAACAGCCATGGCCGCAGATCCGATAGGTCGCGCACCTGATGCATTCGCGTAAGGGCACGCTCCAAACAGTCCTGCACAAGATCTTCTGCTCGGTGGGGATCGCGCGTCAGGACCCGCGAGTACCGTCTCAAGGCCGGTATCGCCCGTTGTAACCTGATGTCGTTGGTCTCGTTCAACCCGGCCTCTGCTTCATGTAGTTATCATACTTCTGAATGTGAACGCGCACGGGTCCAGTTTATTCCGAGCCAAATGACGAGACGGGTACATTTTCACTAAATATTTTACTCAGACGGAATAGATCCGCCTGCTCGATCGTCTTTAAACCAGACGAGGTCAGAGGATCGAAAAAATGACGACCAACACTCATACGCTGTCTGGTTCCATCCTGCGCTGGCTCGGTGTGATCGCGCTTCCATTTTTTCTCATGCTGTTATTTCTTTGGGCGGGCGGGTGGCTGACGCCTTACCGCCTGACACAGGTCGCTATGCTGGACGCTTTGCAGAAAGGGAGTGGCATGCACCCTGGATTTCGTCGCAACCACGCCAAAGGTGTCTGTATAACTGGATGGTTTGAGGGTAATGGGAACGCCTCCAGCCTTTCGATGGCCACCGTCCTGCAGAAAGGGCGGGTTCCTGTCGTTGGGCGGTTCGCACTTGCTGGCGGCCTTCCATATCAGGCCGATGCTCCTGAGAAAGTGCGCAGCATGGCCCTGCGTCTGATGCCGTCGGACCGTCAGGAATGGCGTATGGGAATTAACGATATTCCTGTCTTTCCTGTTGGAACGCCGCAGGAATTCCACGACCTCCAGCTTGCATCGCGCCCGGATTTGACGACGGGAAAACCTGACCCCGCACGCATGCAGGTTTTCCGTACAAGCCATCCTTGGTTACAAACTGCGATGGCACAGATTGGTCGACGACCTGTTTCGTCGGGTTTCGCCGATGATACCTATCGTAGTCTCGACAGCTTTCTTTTTGTCGCGGAAGACGGAACGAAGACAGCCGTACGTTGGGCTATGGTGCCGGTCCAACCAGTTATGCCTGAGATTGGTCATGCGAATGATCATGATTATCTGTTTCATAAAGTTATCGAAGACATTCACACTCATCCACTGCAATGGCGGCTGATGGTAACGCTGGCAGGTAGCGGCGACGCAATTGACAACCCGAGCAAGGGATGGCCGCAGGATGATCGACAGATCAATGCGGGAACCTTGACCCTGACAGGTATCGGGAGTGAGGAAAACGGCCCATGTACCGGCATAACTTTTGATCCGCTTGTCTTGCCCGAGGGCATAATGCCGTCAGGCGATCCGATCCTACAGGCCCGATCTGCGGCCTATATGCGTTCGTTTTATCTGCGTTCCGGCGAACGGCCGACTGCCCCTGCTGTTTCACCTGAAATGACGGTCCCGTCTGCCAATGCGAGAGACAAAAAATCATGAAAAACGTGGAATCTTTCACCCTGCCGTCTCGCATCCTGCACTGGGTTATGGCCGTCATGATCTTGGCCATGCTCCTCATTGGTGTGTTCATGGCGTCGACCGTTGGATCTGGTTACTATCGCCTGGTGGCGTTGCATCGCTCTGTGGGGATCGCAATCCTTGTCCTTGCTATGCTGCGTCTGGGAAACCGGCTGCACACGCCTCCACCTCCCTTACCGGAGGATTTTCCCCCAGTGATGAAAATTGGAGCTCATGCATCGCATATCCTGCTTTATGTGCTGATGATTGTTTTGCCGCTTGTTGGATGGGGGATGTTGTCGGCAGGGGGTTATCCCATTCCGCTATGGGGTCAGTCCGTGCTTTTACCACCGATCCTTCCTCACAATCCGATGCTCTGGGCGGAACTTCGATCAGTGCATACCCTACTGGCCTTTCTGCTGTTTGGTCTCGTTTTGGCGCATATCGCCGCCGCTTTGTTTCATGGCCTGATCCGGCGCGATGGCGTACTTCGCAGCATGGTGTTCCGGAAAAGCCTTGATCCGATCTCTCAAGAGAGCCACGGCGATTAAGCCGTGGCTGCTGATGGATGTCAGCTTGCAGCAAACGCAAGGAGATCCACGTTGAGTGCCTCCGCATTGACCGTCAGCATTCCGTGCGAGAAGCCGGGATAGGTTTTAAGGGTGCTATTGGCGAGTAATTCAACAGACTTGAGTGCTGAATCAGCGATGGGCACGATCTGGTCGTCTTCTCCATGCAGCACGAGTGTTGGTATCGTGATGCTTTTCAGGTCTTCGGTCTGGTCTGTTTCGGAAAATGCCTTAATGCCCTCGTAGTGCGCTTTGGCGCTCCCCATCATGCCCTGACGCCACCAGTTTTGAATGACGCCCTCTTGCGAGCTGTTACCCTCGCGATTGAACCCATAGAACGGACCGGTTGGCACATCGCGGAAGAACTGTGCCCGGTTGGCTGCGAGGGCAGCGCGGAAACCATCGAACACCTCAAGCGGCAGACCCTCGGGATTTGCTTCTGTGCGCAGCATCAGGGGCGGGACAGCGCTGACCAGAACGGCTTTGGCGGCGCGTCCGGACGGCTGACCGTGTTTGGCCACATAACGTGCGACTTCGCCGCCACCAGTGGAATGACCGATATGTACGACGTTTCGGAGGTCCAGTTTTTCGACCACGGCGAACGCATCTGATGCGTAGTGGTCCATGTCATGCCCCGCCGAAACCTGCTCAGAGCGCCCGTGGCCGCGGCGGTCATGGGCCACCACGCGGAATCCATTCTGTAAAAAGAAGAGCATCTGGGCATCCCAGTCGTCGGAAGAGAGGGGCCAGCCATGATGGAACATGATGGGACGGGCGTCTTTCGGTCCCCAGTCCTTGTAGAAGATCTCGACATCATCCTTGGTGGTAACGAACGACATGATTATTTCTCCAAAATTCAGATGGTGACAGTTGTCTCGGGGCTACCCCGGAACACGTCCGGGAGGCAGTTTTGATGGCGTTCAGATCTGTTTCTGACCACCGTCAACGTAAAGTTCGATCCCATTGATGAAACTAGCCTCGTCAGACGCCAGAAACAGAACCGAGCGGGCGATTTCTTCCGGCTGGGCCACGCGACCTGAGGGGATCAGGCCAGAGAGATAGGTTTTGGTTTCTTTGGCCTGTTCGCCGCCGCCAAAAAGCTGATTCAAACCTGCCGTATCGGTCACACCCGGACTAACTGCATTGACGCGAATATGTCGGTCCTTGAGGTCAAGCATCCAATTTCGCGCAAAGCTGCGTACAGCTGCCTTCGTTGCAGAATACACGCTGAGAGCCGGGGTGCCCGCGGCGCTGACATTCGAAGCATTCAGCACGATCGAGGCCCCGTCGCGCAGCAGGGGAAGCGCCTTCTGTACAGTAAAGAGCACGCCTTTGACGTTATTGTCGAAAGTGGACTGATAGTGTTCTTCGGAAATGGCACCAAGTGGTGCAAATTCCCCGCCACCGGCATTGGCGAAGACAACATCGATCTGGCTATGTGTTTGCTGAACGGTATCATATAGACGGTCGATATCTTCTAGACGGCCCATATCACCGCGTACACCCGTTACTTTGCCACCGATGCGAGTGACAGCGGCGTCGAGCGCTTCCTGTCGTCTTCCGGTGATGAAAACGAATGCGCCTTCATCGGCGAAAGCTTTGGCGGTAGCCAGACCAATGCCACTTGTACCGCCGGTTACAATCACGACCTTGCCATCAAATCCGTAAGTCATTGTTCTGTTCCTTATTTTCAGCGCTCCGTTTGCGCCGTCAGGAAAGAGATGCCATTGGAACGATCATCGCTGTAGATGGCAATACTGACACACAGCGTTCAGAAAGAGGAACGATGAAACGTCGAGATCTCAATGATTATGCGTATTTCGTAGCAGTCGTCGCGCATGGCGGCTTTTCGGCTGCTTCGCGTGTGCTGCATGAGCCGAAGTCAAAACTCAGCCGCCGCATTACCGATCTGGAAAGCCGGCTCGGTATACGTCTGATCGAGCGGTCCAGTAGACGCTTACGCGTCACGGACCTCGGTCGGATATTTTATGAGCGCTGCCGTACTATGCTGGATGAGGCAGAAGCTGCAGAGGCAATCATCAGCGCGGCCCAGGCTGAGCCAGCGGGCGTCGTTCGGTTCAGTTGTCCGACTGGCATGGTTGCTGTGATCGGTCACTTGATGACAGGCTTTCTGGATCGCTACCCCAAGGTGCGGTTGCAACTTTTGGCGGTAGATCGGGCAGTGGATCTGATAGAGGAGCGCATCGACCTCGCATTACGGGTTCGCCTGGCTCTCACCTCGGATGCAGCTTTGACAATGCGTACTCTCGGGCGCTCCACACGTGTTTTAGTCGCACATCCGCGTGTAGCTGCAAGCATCAGAAACCTGCAGGATCTGAAGAGTGCATCGCTCTTAACAACAAGCGACGAGGCAACAGACTGCATCTGGCCTTTAATAAATCACCACGGCGAGACTCACGAAATACGCCGAATGCCTCGGTTTGGTTCGCAGGATATGGGCATAGTGCGGGATGCGGCGATTGCAGGGCTGGGTGTTGCGTGGCTTCCGGATCATTTCGTTCGGGAGCCACTGGAGAAGGGTCTGGTAGTGCAGGTCCTTCCGGAATGGAGAGGAGCAGAAGGAATCGTCCATCTCGTATTTACAACGCGGCGTGGGCTGCCATCAGCGGTACGTGCGTTCATCGATTACCTCGCCGCTGGATTTCCGAAGCGCCTATAAGTGCTGCGCTCTGGCGGCAGAGACGCCCGTTTCTAGATAATGGTGTGAATCGTGACGGTTTCGACTACCTAGGTGACTGCTACCCTGAGGGTTCGAAAACCCTTCGCAAGCACTTTCAGTGTACGACCATACCAAGGGCTTGTGAGTCTGAATTAACTGGGCAAGAGGGTTTTTCGAATCCTCCAAGTCGTTCTGCTGGACCTGGTCGTAGGCCAGTCTACTACCCGCCTCGTCCGTGCCATCCTGACGATCCAGTCTGTTCCAAACGCCCCAGCCGCAAGGCGGAACGCTGCCGGATTTCCCGCGGGGACGCCCCGAATTTCTGCCGGAAACGCCGGGAGAAATGCGCGGCATTGCGGAAACCATGGTTCAGCGCGATCTGCGCGATCGACAGTGTATCATGTGCTGGGTTCGTCAGATCCGCATGGATCCGCTCAAGCCGCCTGTTAAGGATCCAGCCCGCGACCGCCCCGTCCTTGCCATCGAAAAGCTGATAGAGCGCACGGGTGGAAATCCCCGACGCCTCCGCAATACTCTGCGGCGTCAGATCATGCTCGTGTAAACGTGTCTCTATATAGTGTCGGATATGCTTCTGCCGATGCCGGCGCCGCCCGGCGACACTGACTTCCAGTTGCAGGCAGTCCAGAATTGTCGTGATGAGCAGATCCGTAACATGCTGCATGAGGCGCTGGCGTGTCTGCGAAATCGTGCCTTCCAGCATACCAGCCTCAAGCATGGACCCCGCGGACAACAGGAATGCCCCCGGCCCTTTCTCCATATTGAAAGACAGGGGCGGCAGCGCCGCAAGCATCGGAAGATACCGCAGCAACGCACTGCGCGTAACGCTCAGCAGAAAGACATCTGCCGTCGGTTCGATCTGCGGCGGCGTGGCCAGTGTCGAGAACTGGTGCTGATCCAGATAAAGCTTGCCCGTGGAATGCCGTGACAGCACAAGAACCGCCCGTTCCTGCTCCAGAACCTCCGCGATACCCTCAGACAGAGCCGTGCTGAGACGAGCGACGATCGGGTCCATTCCACGGGGAGGTGCCGCAAGGGTTGCGAGCGGTATGATGCGCTGTGCATTCAGGCTACCGCGTGGGCTTTCAGTCACGACTGCGCTCCGTGAAGGAAAGTGGGAATGCCTCTAAACACCATTTTTAATAGTAAGACCAGTCAAAACACCCATGTCAGGATGGCTATATTGAAGATCAGCTCAAAGGAAAATAGATAGTCTGTATTTCATAATATTTCGTCACTCAGTGCCATTGAAAAAGAAGGAAAGAATTAAAATATCATAAAATAAATATTTTTTCATTAATATAATTATAGTTCTATAAAAGAACAAATTTCTTTCGATTGATTTAAAATATATCTATGATGGGTAAAAAACAGAACCTGCGTTTTTTCCGAAATCTCAGCCAAAATTTTCAGACCCGCATCCGTGCGCTCTTCATCAAACGTCACGAACAAGTCATCCGCAAGGAAAGGCAGACGGATTCCCCGCTCCAAAGCCTGTTCGACGGATGCCAGTCGCAGCGCCAGATAAAGCTGGTCGCGCGTGCCCTCGCTCATGGCGTAAACTGGAACAAGCGCCGTATTTCCCGGTCGGCATCCTGACAGAACCAGCCCGTCCGAGCCGTCTTCTTCCGTCGCAAGCCCGACATAACGCCCAAGTGTCAGTCGGGAAAACAGCGCCCCCGCACGCGTCAGCAACGGCCCGTGCGCTTGCTGGCGCCCCTGTTCCACCAGTCGTGACAGCATCAATTGCTGGAGCCTGAGTGAGACATAGCGGCTGGCCCGCTCGGCAATCTCCGCTTCTGTCTCTTGGATTTCCTCGGCCGTCTCATGAACGCCTCGCGCATTTTCCAGCCCCGCCAGAACTGCGCGCGCATTGAACAGCCGCTCATCCACTTCCGATCTGCGGGCGTTCAGCGCCGTTGTTTCTGCCTCGATGGCTTCGAATTCCTGCTCGAGTTGTGCCGGGTCCGTTTCACGGGCTTCTTCCAGAAGAATATCGAGTGGACGGCCATTGCCTGCCTGAAGGATCTGATCCCGCAATCCCTCACGCGTCTCACAAAGCCCGGCACGCTCGCAGGCCCGTGACAAAGCGCGGCGCAGATCATCGTCCGGCCCCAAACCCAGCGTTGACCGCACAGGCACCAGCTCCGCCATCAGCGATGCAATCTTCAGATTCTTCTGCGCAATCTCGGCCTCAAGGGCCGCATGTGCCTGCACAGTCGCCAGCCGCTTTTGCTCGAGACCCAGCTTCTGCGTCAGGAAGGTCTCAAGTTCCACCGCAGAGCCCTGCCCGTGACGCTGAAGGAACACCCGCAGTTCATCGTGGAAAGCCGCAATATCGCGGGCCTCGGCCACCTGTTCCTTCTGCTCGCTGTCCATCCGGCTCTGGATCGTTCGCGCCTCACGCACATCCAGCAGATCCGTGCGGTCCGGCCGGCCCGGGTAATGACACGCCTGACAGGCCAGCGCCCAGTCTTCGTCCCACTGCGCCAGACTGCGCTCCAGTGCGACCAACGCAGCCCGGTCTTTCGCCACGGCCTCCAGTAAGCGGCGCTGCTCCGCGATCCGGGTCTCGTTCTGGCGGGCTTCGGCCTCGTCACGCTCCAGAACGGACGCGGCCTGCCGGATCTGAGCCGCCAGCCGGTCCGACGGAGATGCGGGCACGAAAACCTGCAGCCGGCGACACATATCCGCCCGCGTTTCTGTCGCGGCCTGCAACTGCGAGCGTGTGACCTGCAACTGCTCTTCAGCTTCAAGAGCCTCCTGACGCCGCGTAATCCAGACCTGAAGCGGGGCAGGCGGCAAGACCGGCGCACCCAAGGTTTCCAGAAGAGCCGACCATGCGGCATCCCGTCGATCCAACTCTGCCTCTGCATGAGCCGTCCGACGCCGGGCCTCTGCGGTCCTCAGCACCAGATCCTCGACCTGCCGTGAAAGCGCCGCAAGCTGGGCGGACTGCTCGGCATGGTCATGGCGCCGGTCCGCCAGACCATCCGCATTCTGGACCAGAACCCCAAACGCCTCCCGTATTGCCGAAGGCGGAATGTCTCCGGACTGGCAATGACGGTCCATCTCCTGCCACAGCCGGTCGCGTTCTTGTCGCGCCGCGGAAAGCTGCTCGCGTGACACCGCCTGTCCGCTTTCCTCAAGTCGCCGACGCTGCTGCTCCAGACGCGCGTGTTCCGTCTCCGTCGCCTGCGCGTCGTCGCACGCGGCCCGCCGCTGCTCGTCCAGCGCTGTCCGGAGCCGTAATTCCTCTTCGAGGACCGCCATGTCCGGCAACGCAAGCGCCGTCAGTTCGGCCTTCGGATTTGCACCTGTCGTACGCCACGGCAACAACGCTCCATAAGCCGCTGCCGTGACATTTTCGTGCCGTGCAACCTCATCCGAAAGGCTGTCGATCAGCTCATCCAGCTTACCAAGGCTACGCGCCTCATCCAGTTCCAGCCGAAACAGGCGCAGACGCTCCCCATCGGCTTTTTCATCCGTATCTGGAACGGATCTCGGACGAAGCGCACCGAGCGCCTGCTCCGTCTCCCGAAGCCGCGCGCCCAGGTCCTGCGCCTGCGTCTGCAGCAGCGCGCGCGCCTGAAGTCGCTGGTCCAGATCGTCCAGTTCCGACAATTCTGGCAGCGCGCCCGCCTCACAGCCATGCCGCGCCCTGAACTGCTCAAGCCAGATCCCGTCCCGCGTCAGCCGTGCCTGACGGTCTCCCGCCGCCGCTTCAAGACGCGCGACAAGCACAGCCCGTCCCAGCAGCGCCCGGATGGCGTCCTGCTCTGCAAGAACAGGATGTGGCTCCCCATAGTCCCGCACCTGCCCGGATAATGTCTCAAGTTTCTGGCGCGTGATCGAAAGCGCCTCTTCGTCCCGATGCAGGGTTTCAAGGGTTTTCTCGATCCGCGCGCAATCCTGAGCCGTCAGATCCCAATGCGGAAAAGTAGCGATCTCCGCTTCGGTCTCCATCAGTTTCTGAATAGGAACAGATGTCGCTTTCAGCCGGGAGTTGGTCCTGCGACGCACCCCGAGCGCCTGAGCTTGCTTTTCACAGGCTGTCCGTTCTGATTCAGAAACTGATACTGCCTTGTTCGCAATCGAAAGTTGCCGCGCTGTCGTCGTGTCCTGACGCAGGGTCTGCTGCAAATCTTTCAGTTTCTGCTTTGCCTGCTGCAAGGCCGAGCGTGCCCGCCCGGATTTCCATTCCGAATTCACTTCTTCCTGAAGCGTCGTCGCCAGTTTCCCGATGCCTTCAAGACCCAGACCAGCCGCCAGAATCTGAAGCCCTGCATCATCCTTCAGACGACGCATCTCCTCGCCGCCTTCGCGTAGCCGCGCATGATCCAGCGCCCAGGCCGCCTCGAACCCTTTTGCGTCCAGCCCACCAAGCCAGCTCCGCAATGTCAATGTCAGATCATCGAGAGCAGTCTTATCATCGGTCGCAAAAAGCGTCTGATTCCGCCCCCGACGCCGCAGGCCCTCAAAAACCGTTCCGTCCTGCTCCAGACACGCCCCGACCCGCAGCAGCGACGCGGCCGTCATCCAGTCACCCCCCGCAACATGATGCGGAAACCCGAACAGGAAATCCCGGATCGCACAAAGCGTCGTCGATTTTCCGGCTTCGTTGGGCCCGTAAATGACATGCAGATCCCGCGCACCTTTTGGAAAGGTCAGCGTTGCATCCTGAAACCCACCATAGCGCAGAAGATCGAGACGTTCGAAACGCATTATTCCGTCTCCCCCACAAGCCGCGCCCGCAAGGCCGCCCGGGCCTGCTCAAGAGGAAACTGCCCCTCCGGCATCAGACTGTCGCGTTCAACGCAGGACGGCAGAACCGAGAAAAATCCTTCAAACGCCTCGGGCAGGGACGCCAGAAACTCGTCGTCCTGCCTCAGCCCTTCAAGTGCCAGATCCAGCTCTCGCGTCTCCGCCACGCCCGTCCGGTGCGCAGGCGCGGAAGTCTCGTTACGGATTTTCTCCAGCGCAATCTGGGCTGTGCCCTGCGCCATCGACACTGCTATGCCCCGCAGATCCTCTTTCCATGCCTGCGACGCACATAACCGGTCATGCAGAACGCTCCGTCCCGTCAACACGATCCGCGCAATGACCGTCCGCCCCCCGGCCTCGGACAGTGCGCCTTCCATCGCCTGACGCGCCGTGCCCAGAACCGCATCCATAGTCTGGATATCGCTGACATCGAGCTCCAGCCGGGCCCAGCGCACAACATCACATTCCACGAATTCAACAGACCGGACGATCCCGTCCTCAACCGTAACCAGTTCACAGCCACAGGCTCCGGTCTCGCGCGCATGGCGCCCCTGAAGCACGCCGGGAAACACAATCCACGGATGCTCGCAGACAATCTCGCGCGCATGAACATGCCCCAGCGCCCAGTAATCATACCCCTTGGCCGAGAGGGTCTCGACAGAGCAGGGCGCATAGGTTTCGTGCTCCCCATATCCTGAGAGCGACGTATGCAGCACACCGATATTAAAACACCCCGCCACTGGCGCGGGATAGGCACGCGTCATGTCCTGCGTGACATGCCGGTCCCGGAAACTCTGCCCATGGAGTCCCACGCCCAGTTCGGGCCAGTGCAGCGTCTGGGGTGCATCATAGGAGAAATGATCGATCCCGTCCGGAAGCGGCAGTTCGCGCGCAATGACCGACTGGGCATCATGATTGCCCGAAAGCGTCACGACCCGGATGCCAGCCTGAACCAGCCGGCTCAGTGCCCGGACCATGTAAAGCCCGGTCCCCACATCCTGCCAGGATCCGTCATACAGATCCCCCGCCAGCACGAGGAAATCGACCTTTTCCGTCAGCGCTGTCTCGACAAGCCGGTCCAGCGCGCGCCGCGTGGAGCCCCGGATTTCCGCCTCGGGAAGCCCCTCGTAACGGCTCAGTCCCCGCAGGGGGCTGTCGAGGTGGATGTCAGCAGCGTGAAGAAAGCGGAATGAGGACATACCCGAAGTTTACGCCCTCACGGATGTCTTGCAAGCTGCCTCAGCCTGCCGCCAGATACTGCGCCACGATTTCTGGCGTCAGTCCTTCGAGGGCCCCGGCCGCCGCTATTTCCTCATCCTTCAGGCAGTCCAGAGCCGCTGCGTCCTGCGCAAAACCAAGCTGCTGTGCCAGCACAATTAGAACCTGAAGTGATGCGATCTGATGCGCGCGATATCCGCTCGCCGCCAGCACGTTCTTCAGAACGTCATGCTCCTCACCCCCATGCAGAAGCCCCGAGACGGTGCTGAGAATGGACGAGACGGTTTCATGAGGAACTGGGGCAGGGTGTCCGTGTCGGGACAGAAGGATCGTGACCTCCCGCGCATGGCTCCGACCCATCGCCAGATCCTGCTCCATCCGCCGACATAGCCCCGGATACCGCTCACATACAGGCAACTCGGAAAGCGCGGTCTCGATGGCCTTGGATTCAATGGACAGATGATCCCTAAGAGCCCTCAGATAGATATCCAGAGCTGACCTGTCCGTCGTTTTCGTTCTGCCCACCGTGGATCCTTATGTGTCTCTGGTGTGTCGCGAGTGTGGGTTTAAATGGCCCTATTGTCCAATAGAGCGCAAGAGTGCAGCGCTTCGTTTTGGAATACCTTAACGGTCATGAAAAAACCCATGCCGGAGACCGGCATGGGGCATTCAGGGTTAACAAGATTTGAAGGATCAGAAACCAGCGCTGATGGAACCGGTTGCAGCGAACGGTGCCGCGATCATGTAAGTCGGAGCTGTTCCTTTGACGGTGGTTCCGAAGATGCCGCGCTGTGTTTGTGCGTTGG
>Ga0157363_1005205_pt1 | contig 12104 bp, 5 predicted proteins | sample AttsexASBM1_FD_111477 | JGI IMG/M metagenome (GOLD analysis project Ga0157363, IMG submission 111477) | Fungus gardens microbial communities from leaf cutter ant in Ribeirão Preto, State of São Paulo, Brazil - Atta sexdens ASBM1 | ecosystem: Host-associated > Fungi > Mycelium > Unclassified ...
ACGTGAGCGTAGTGACGAATGTTCGAGTTGTACTCGACGTGAGCGGTGTTGATGGTGATACCGCGCGCTTTTTCTTCTGGAGCCGAGTCGATCTTGTCGAACTCGACGACGGCCGAACCGAAAACTTCGGAGCAGACGCGAGTCAGAGCTGCGGTCAGCGTGGTTTTACCATGGTCAACGTGACCGATAGTGCCGACGTTGACGTGCGGAAGGGAACGATCAAATTTTTCTTTAGCCACGACAGTGAACTCCTAGCCTAAAGGGGCTGAATCAGCCTTGTTTTTTAATGAGAGCTTCGACGATGTTCGACGGAGCTTCAGCGTACTTAGAGAATTCCATGGAGTAGCTCGCGCGACCCTGAGACATGGAACGAACGTCAGTCGCGTAACCGAACATCTCTCCGAGCGGAACCTCGGCACGGACAACACGGCCAGAGACCGATTCATCCATACCCTGGACCAGACCACGACGACGGTTCAGGTCACCCATCACGTCACCCAGGTAGTCTTCCGGGGTTACAACTTCGACCTTCATGATCGGCTCGAGAACCACGCCACCGCCCTTCTGGGCCAGTTGCTTGGTTGCCATCGAAGCGGCGATCTTGAACGCCATTTCGTTGGAGTCGACATCGTGGTACGAACCGTCGAATACCGTGGCCTTCAGGCCGATCAGAGGATAACCGGCAACGACGCCGTTTTTCATCTGCTCTTCGATACCCTTCTGGATCGGGGCGATGAATTCCTTCGGAATCACACCACCAACGACTTCGTTGGAGAACACCAACCCTTCGGTGATGTTGCCTTTCTCGTCGACTTCCGGCTCCGAGAAACGGATCCAGCAGTGACCGAACTGACCACGACCGCCCGACTGACGAACGAACTTGCCTTCGATCTCGACGTTGGACTTGGTGATCTTCTCGCGGTACGAAACCTGCGGCTTGCCGATGTTGGCTTCGACGTTGAACTCGCGCTTCATGCGGTCAACGAGGATGTCCAGGTGCAGCTCACCCATACCGGAGATGATGGTCTGGCCAGTTTCTTCGTCGGTCTTGACGCGGAACGACGGGTCTTCCTGAGCCAGCTTGCCCAGTGCGATGCCCATCTTCTCCTGGTCGGCCTTGGTTTTCGGCTCGACGGAGAGCGAGATCACAGGCTCTGGGAAGTCCATACGCTCGAGAATGATTGGATGGTCGGCGTTGCACAGGGTTTCACCCGTGGTCACGTCCTTCATGCCGATCAGAGCAGCGATGTCGCCAGCGCGTACTTCTTTGATCTCTTCACGCTGGTTGGCGTGCATCTGCACCATACGACCAACGCGCTCTTTCTTGCCTTTGACCGAGTTGATGACGGAGTCACCGGAGCTCAGAACGCCCGAGTAGACGCGAACGAAGGTCAAGGTACCTACGAACGGGTCGGTCGCGATCTTGAACGCCAGGGCCGAGAACGGCTCGTTGTCGTCGGCGTGACGCTCGTCCTTGCGGACAGCCGGATCTTCCTTGTCCAGATCCTTGTCGTCCGGGTTGATACCCTGGATGGCAGGAATCTCGGTCGGAGCAGGCAGGTAGTCGATGACGGCGTCGAGAACCAGGGGAACGCCCTTGTTCTTGAACGACGAACCGCAGACAGCCGGAACGATCTCGCTGGCCAGGGTGCGCGCGCGCAGGCCTGCCTTGATCTCTTCGACGGTCAGCTCTTCGCCTTCCAGGTACTTGTTCATCAGCTCTTCGCTGGACTCGGCGGCAGCTTCCACCATGTTCGAGCGCCATTCTTCGGCCAGCTCGAGCATGTCCGCAGGAATCTCTTCCTCACGGTAGGTGGTGCCCTTGTCGTCGTCGTTCCAGTAGATAGCCTTCATCTTGATCAGGTCGACCTGACCCTGGAAGTTATCTTCCGAACCGATGGCCAGCTGGACCGGAACCGGGGTGTGACCCAGGCGGTTCTTGATCTGGCCGACAACGCGCAGGAAGTTGGCACCGGCACGGTCCATCTTGTTCACGTAGACAACACGTGGAACGCCGTACTTGTTGGCCTGACGCCATACGGTTTCGGACTGCGGCTCAACGCCGGAGGTACCGCAGAACACGACGACCGCGCCGTCGAGTACGCGCAGCGAACGCTCGACTTCAATGGTGAAGTCAACGTGGCCGGGGGTATCGATGACGTTGACGCGGTAGTTGTCATACTGACCAACGGAACCTTTCCAGAAGGTGGTCACGGCAGCGGAGGTAATGGTGATACCCCGCTCCTGCTCCTGCACCATCCAGTCGGTGGTCGCGGCGCCGTCATGCACCTCGCCCATCTTGTGGCTCAGACCTGTGTAGAACAGGATCCGCTCGGTCGTAGTGGTCTTGCCCGCATCGACGTGCGCGCAAATACCGATGTTACGGTAGCGGTTGATTGCTGTAGTACGAGCCATAAAGCCCTCGCAAAAAGATTGTTGCTTGATTTAGAAGCGGTAGTGCGAGAACGCTTTGTTGGCTTCAGCCATACGGTGCACGTCTTCACGCTTCTTGACTGCAGCACCCTTGCCTTCAGCGGCATCCAGCAGCTCGCCAGCCAAACGCAGGGCCATCGACTTCTCGCCGCGCTTGCGGGCGTAGTCTACGAGCCAGCGCATTGCCAGTGCATTACGACGGGACGGACGAACTTCGACAGGAACCTGGTAGGTAGCACCGCCTACACGGCGGGACTTGACTTCGACCAGCGGAGCGATGGCGTCGAGAGCTTTCTCGAAGATTTCCAGGGGGTCGCTGTTCTTGCGGGCCTTGACGGTGTCCAGTGCGCCGTAAACGATGCGCTCTGCGACGGCCTTCTTGCCGCTTTCCATCACGTGGTTCATGAACTTGGCGAGAATCTGGGATCCGTACTTCGGATCGTCCAGGATCTCACGTTTTGCTGCTACACGACGTCTTGGCATGATAAGCCCTCAAACGGTCTTCAGGTTAGCCCGGGACGCGGGTCTTCGACCCCTGCCCGACCTTACTCTTATCGACTCAAATAAATGGATGTCTGCAAACGGCCGATTACTTCGGACGCTTGGTACCGTACTTCGAACGACCCTGGTTACGGCCCTTGACGCCGGAGGTATCCAGAGAGCCGCGAACGGTGTGGTAACGAACACCTGGCAAGTCTTTTACACGGCCGCCACGGATCAGGACGACGCTGTGTTCTTGCAGGTTGTGGCCTTCACCGCCGATGTACGAGGAAACCTCGAAACCGTTGGTCAGGCGCACACGGCAGACTTTACGCAATGCCGAGTTAGGTTTCTTCGGCGTGGTGGTGTACACGCGGGTGCACACGCCACGACGCTGCGGGCAGTTCTGCAGCGCAGGTACGTCGGATTTCTCGACGGTACGCTTACGCGGCTGACGTACCAGCTGGTTGATAGTTGCCATCTACTAGCTCCACTGATTGTCTTGCGACGCTATTGTCTTGCAAGAAAAGCCAAAAATCGACGAGACGGAGCCTCACCAAATTTAAGGGTACAAAAGTCTAAAGAGGATCTTGCATTCAGTCAAGACAAGGCCCCGGCCCTGCCCCGCCGGTCATCGGCAACAATCGCTGTTGCCGATGACCTTGGGACAGGACCGGGGCCTGGCCTCGGACTCAGTTACCGCTCGAGTTCAGTGCTTCGGTCAGTGCGGCTTCCACCTCACTGGCACTCACACGCAGCGGCTTGTCAGCATCACGGCGACGCTTGCGCTCGCTGTGGTACGCCAGACCAGTACCGGCCGGGATCAGACGACCCACGACCACGTTCTCCTTCAGACCGCGCAGGTAGTCACGCTTGCCGGTGACCGCAGCTTCGGTCAACACGCGCGTGGTTTCCTGGAACGACGCCGCCGAGATGAACGATTCGGTCGACAGCGAGGCCTTGGTGATACCCAGCAGCACGCGCGAGAACTTCGAGATGAACTTGTCCTCGGAAGCGAGGCGCTCGTTCTCCACCAGTACTTGCGTGAGCTCCATCTGGTCGCCCTTGATGAAGCTGGAATCACCCGACTCGGCGATCTCGACCTTGCGCAGCATCTGACGCAGGATGGTCTCGATGTGCTTGTCGTTGATCTTCACGCCCTGCAGGCGGTAGACGTCCTGAATCTCGTTGACGATGTACTTGGCCAGCGCGCTGACACCCAGCAGACGCAGGATGTCGTGCGGGTCGCTCGGACCGTCCGAGATGACTTCGCCGCGGTTGACCTGTTCGCCTTCGAACACGTTCAGGTGACGCCACTTCGGAATCAGCTCTTCGTACGGATCGGTACCATCGTTCGGCGTGATCACCAGACGGCGCTTGCCTTTGGTTTCCTTGCCGAACGCGATGGTGCCGCTGACTTCCGCCAGGATCGACGCTTCCTTCGGACGACGCGCTTCGAACAAGTCGGCAACGCGTGGCAGACCACCGGTGATGTCACGGGTCTTGGACGTCTCTTGCGGAATACGCGCGATGACGTCACCCACACCGATCTGTGCACCGTCAGCCACACCGACCAGGGCGTTGGCTGGCAGGAAGTACTGCGCCGGTACGTCGGTACCTGGCAGCATCAGGTCCTTGCCATTGGCATCGACCATCTTGATCGCTGGACGGATTTCCTTGCCGGAGGCAGGGCGGTCCTTGACGTCCAGGACTTCGATGTTGGTCAAGCCGGTCAACTCGTCGGTCTGACGCTTGATGGTGATGTTTTCTTCCATGCCCACGAAGGTCACGGTACCTTTCAGCTCGGTCACGATCGGGTGGGTGTGCGGGTCCCACTTGGCGACGATGGCGCCAGCGTCGACCTTGTCACCTTCCTTGACCGAAATGACCGCACCGTACGGCAGCTTGTAGCGCTCACGCTCACGACCGAACTCGTCGGCAATCGCCAGCTCACCGGAACGCGAGACCGCGACCAGGTTGCCGTCGGCACGCTCGACCTGCTTCAGGTTGTGCAGACGCACCATGCCGCCATTCTTCACCTGGACGCTGTCGGCTGCCGAAGTCCGGCTTGCCGCACCACCGATGTGGAAGGTACGCATGGTCAGCTGGGTACCCGGCTCACCGATCGACTGGGCTGCGATGACGCCGACCGCCTCGCCGATGTTCACTTGGTGACCACGGGCCAGATCACGGCCGTAGCACTTGGCGCAGATGCCATAGCGGGTTTCGCAGCTGATCGGCGAACGCACGACCACTTCGTCGATGCTGTTCAGCTCGATGAACTCGACCCACTTCTCGTCCACCAGCGTACCGGCTGGAACGATCACGTCCTCGGTGCCTGGCTTGAACACGTCACGGGCGATGACACGGCCCAGTACACGTTCACCCAGAGGCTCGACGACGTCGCCGCCTTCGATGTGCGGGGTCATCAGCAGACCCTGGTCGGTACCGCAATCGATCTCGGTCACCACCAGATCCTGCGCCACGTCGACCAGACGACGGGTCAGGTAACCGGAGTTCGCGGTCTTCAAGGCGGTATCCGCCAGACCCTTACGTGCACCGTGAGTCGAGATGAAGTACTGCAGTACGCTCAGACCTTCACGGAAGTTCGCGGTGATCGGCGTCTCGATGATCGAGCCGTCCGGCTTGGCCATCAGACCACGCATACCGGCCAGCTGACGGATCTGTGCAGCGGAACCCCGCGCACCCGAGTCGGCCATCATGTACATCGAGTTGAAGGATTCCTGGTCGACTTCGTCGCCATTGCGGTCGATGACCTTCTCTTTCGAGAGGTTGGCCATCATCGCCTTGGACACTTCGTCGTTCGCCTTGGACCACAAGTCGATGACCTTGTTGTACTTCTCGCCCTGGGTCACCAGACCCGACGCGTACTGGCTCTCGATTTCCTTCACTTCGTCGGTCGCAGTGCCGATGATGCGGGCCTTCTCGTCCGGAATGACGAAGTCGTTCACCCCGATCGAAACGCCGGAAATGGTCGAGTAGGCGAAACCGGTGTACATCAGCTGGTCGGCGAAGATGACGGTCTCTTTCAGGCCAACCACGCGATAGCACTGGTTGATCAGCTTGGAGATCGCCTTCTTCTTCATCGGCTGGTTGACCACGTCGTACGACAGGCCGGCCGGTACCACTTGGAACAGCAGTGCACGGCCGACGGTGGTGTCGACGATGCGGGTGTTCTTGACGCTGTTGCCGTCACGGTCGTTCACGGTCTCGTTGATACGGACCTTGATCTTCGCGTGCAGGGCAGCTTCGCCGGCGCGGAATACGCGGTCGACTTCCTGCAGGTCGGCGAACACGCGACCTTCGCCCTTGGCATTGATGGCTTCACGGGTCATGTAGTACAGACCCAGAACCACGTCCTGCGACGGCACGATGATCGGCTCACCGTTGGCAGGCGACAGGATGTTGTTGGTCGACATCATCAGCGCACGCGCTTCGAGCTGGGCTTCCAGCGTCAGCGGCACGTGTACGGCCATCTGGTCACCGTCGAAGTCGGCGTTGTACGCAGCACACACCAATGGGTGCAGTTGGATCGCCTTGCCTTCGATCAACACCGGCTCGAACGCCTGGATACCCAGACGGTGGAGGGTCGGTGCGCGGTTGAGCAGCACGGGGTGTTCGCGGATGACTTCGGCCAGGACGTCCCAGACCTCTGGCAGCTCGCGCTCGACCATCTTCTTGGCGGCCTTGATGGTGGTCGCCAGACCACGCATTTCCAGCTTGCCGAAAATGAACGGCTTGAACAGCTCGAGGGCCATCTTCTTCGGCAGACCGCACTGGTGCAGACGCAGGGTCGGACCCACGGTGATCACGGAACGACCGGAGTAGTCCACGCGCTTACCGAGCAAGTTCTGACGGAAGCGACCTTGCTTACCTTTGATCATGTCGGCCAGCGACTTCAGCGGACGCTTGTTCGAGCCAGTGATGGCGCGACCGCGACGGCCGTTGTCGAGCAGGGCGTCGACCGCTTCCTGCAGCATGCGCTTTTCGTTGCGCACGATGATGTCCGGTGCCGACAGATCGAGCAGGCGCTTGAGACGGTTGTTCCGGTTGATGACCCGACGGTACAGGTCGTTCAGGTCGGACGTCGCGAAGCGGCCACCGTCCAGCGGGACGAGCGGACGCAGGTCTGGCGGCAGTACCGGCAGAACGGTCAGGATCATCCACTCAGGCAGGTTGCCCGAGCCCTGGAAGGCTTCCATCAGCTTGAGACGCTTGGACAGCTTCTTGATCTTGGTTTCCGAGTTGGTCTGCGGAATCTCTTCGCGCAGGCGACCGATCTCGTGCTCCAGGTCAATGGCGTGCAGCAGCTCGCGGACCGCCTCGGCACCCATGCGGGCATCGAAGTCGTCGCCGAACTCTTCCAGCGCTTCGAAGTACTGCTCGTCGTTCAGCAGCTGACCCTTCTCCAGGGTGGTCATGCCCGGGTCGATGACGACGTAGCTCTCGAAGTAGAGCACGCGCTCGATGTCACGCAGGGTCATGTCCATCAGCAGGCCGATACGGGACGGCAACGACTTCAGGAACCAGATGTGGGCGACCGGCGAAGCCAGTTCGATGTGCGCCATGCGCTCACGACGGACCTTGGCCAGGGCGACTTCGACGCCGCACTTCTCGCAGATCACGCCACGGTGCTTCAAGCGCTTGTACTTACCGCACAGGCACTCGTAGTCCTTGACCGGGCCAAAGATCTTGGCGCAGAACAAGCCGTCACGCTCGGGCTTGAACGTACGGTAGTTGATGGTTTCCGGCTTCTTAACTTCACCGAACGACCACGAACGGATCATTTCAGGCGACGCCAGACCGATACGGATGGCGTCGAACTCTTCGACTTGACCCTGGTTTTTCAGCAAATTCAGTAGGTCTTTCAAGGCCTTTCCTCCTGGCGGAGCAGGGAGCGAGCTGTGTCAGCCCCGCTCCCGATTCGCGTCACGTGTTATTCGGTTTCCAGATCGATATCGATACCGAGCGAACGAATCTCTTTGATCAACACGTTGAAGGACTCGGGCATGCCCGGCTCCATACGGTGATCGCCATCCACGATGTTCTTGTACATCTTGGTACGGCCGTTCACGTCGTCCGACTTCACTGTGAGCATTTCTTGCAGGGTGTATGCCGCGCCGTATGCTTCCAGCGCCCACACTTCCATCTCCCCGAAACGCTGACCACCGAACTGCGCCTTACCACCCAGCGGTTGCTGGGTGACCAGGCTGTAGGAACCAGTGGAACGCGCGTGCATCTTGTCGTCCACCAAGTGGTTCAGCTTGAGCATGTACATGTAACCCACGGTTACAGGACGCTCGAACTTGTTGCCGGTACGCCCGTCGAACAGCTGCATCTGGCCGCTTTCTGGCAGGTCTGCCAGTTTCAGCATGGCCTTGATCTCGCTTTCCTTGGCACCGTCGAAGACTGGCGTGGCCATCGGCACACCTTTCTTCAGGTTGTTGGCCAGGGCCAGGATCTCAGCATCGGAGAACTCGTCCAGGTTTTCCTGACGACCACCGATCTCGTTGTAGATCTCGGTCAGGAAACCGCGCAGTTCGGCGGCCTGGCGCTGCTCTTCGATCATGCGGTCGATCTTCTCGCCCAGGCCCTTGGCCGCGAGGCCCAGGTGGGTTTCGAGGATCTGCCCGACGTTCATACGCGACGGTACGCCCAGCGGGTTGAGCACGACGTCGACCGGCGTACCGTTGGCGTCGTGCGGCATGTCTTCGACCGGCATGATCACCGAGACCACACCCTTGTTACCGTGACGACCGGCCATTTTGTCGCCTGGCTGGATACGACGACGGATGGCCAAGTAGACCTTGACGATCTTCAGGACGCCCGGTGCCAGGTCATCGCCTTGCTGCAGCTTGCGCTTCTTGTCTTCGAACTTGTCGTCCAGCAAACGGCGACGATCGACGATGTAGGCCTGAGCCTTCTCGAGCTGCTCGTTGAGCGCGTCTTCGGCCATGCGCAGTTTGAACCACTGACCGTGTTCCAGACCGTTCAGGACGTCATCGCTGATCACGGTGCCCTTCTTCAGGCCCGCGCCGCCATCGACGACCTGACCATTGAGCGCTGCACGCAGACGCTCGAAGGTCGCGCCTTCGACGATACGGAACTCCTCGTTGAGGTCCTTGCGGATCTCGTCGAGCTGCATCTTCTCGATCGACAATGCACGGCTGTCGCGTTCGACGCCATCGCGGGTGAAGACCTGGACGTCGATGACCGTACCCTTGGTGCCGGTCGGCACGCGCAGGGAAGTGTCTTTCACGTCGCTGGCTTTCTCACCGAAGATCGCGCGCAGCAGTTTTTCTTCCGGCGTCAGTTGGGTCTCGCCTTTTGGCGTGACTTTGCCGACCAGGATGTCACCGGCGCCGACTTCGGCACCGACGTAGACGATACCGGCTTCGTCCAGCTTGTTCAGCGCAGCTTCACCCACGTTCGGGATATCCGCGGTGATTTCTTCCGGGCCGAGCTTGGTGTCACGGGCCACGCAGGTCAGTTCCTGGATGTGGATCGTGGTGAAGCGGTCTTCCTGAACCACACGCACGGACAGGCAGATGGAGTCTTCGAAGTTGAAGCCGTTCCATGCCATGAAGGCGATGCGCATGTTCTGGCCCAGCGCCAGTTCACCCATGTCGGTGGACGGACCGTCGGCCATGATGTCGCCACGGCTGACCACGTCACCCTTGCTGACCAGCGGACGCTGGTTGATGCAGGTGTTCTGGTTGGAACGGGTGTACTTGGTCAGGTTGTAGATGTCCACACCGGCTTCACCGGTCTCGACCTCTGCATCCGCCACGCGCACGACGATACGGCTGGCGTCGACCGAGTCGATCACACCACCACGACGCGCCACCACGCAGACACCGGAGTCACGGGCGACGTTGCGCTCCATGCCGGTACCCACCAGCGGCTTGTCGGCACGCAGGGTCGGAACGGCCTGACGCTGCATGTTCGAACCCATCAACGCACGGTTGGCGTCGTCGTGCTCGAGGAACGGGATCAGCGAGGCAGCGACCGAGACGACCTGCTTGGGCGAGACGTCCATCAGGGTGACGTCTTCCGGCGCCTTGACGGTGAACTCGTTCAGGTGACGCACGGCCACCAGCTCGTCGATCAGCTGCTTCTGGTCGTTCATCGCGGCCGAAGCCTGGGCGATGACGTGATCTGCTTCTTCGATCGCCGACAGGAAGACGATGTCGTCGCTGACCACACCCTCTTTCACCACGCGGTACGGGCTTTCCAGGAAGCCGTACTGGTTGGTGCGGGCATAGGCCGCCAGGGAGTTGATCAGACCGATGTTCGGGCCTTCCGGCGTTTCGATCGGGCACACGCGGCCATAGTGGGTCGGGTGTACGTCACGGACTTCAAAGCCTGCACGCTCACGGGTCAGACCACCTGGGCCGAGTGCGGAGACACGACGCTTGTGGGTGATCTCCGACAGCGGGTTGTTCTGGTCCATGAACTGGGAAAGCTGGCTGGAACCGAAGAACTCCTTGACCGCCGCCGCGACAGGCTTGGCATTGATCAGGTCCTGCGGCATCAGGCCTTCGCTTTCGGCCATCGACAGACGTTCTTTGACCGCGCGCTCGACGCGCACCAGGCCCACGCGGAACTGGTTCTCGGCCATCTCGCCGACGCAACGCACGCGACGGTTACCCAGGTGGTCGATGTCGTCGACGATGCCTTTGCCGTTACGGATATCGACGAGGGTCTTGAGCACCTCGACGATGTCTTCCTTGCTCAGCACGCCCGACCCTTCGATCTCGTTGCGACCGATGCGGCGGTTGAACTTCATGCGGCCAACGGCGGACAGGTCGTAACGCTCGGCGCTGAAGAACAGGTTGTTGAACAGGGTCTCGGCTGCATCCTTGGTCGGCGGCTCGCCGGGACGCATCATGCGGTAGATTTCGACCAGGGCTTCCAGCTGATTGCTGGTGGTGTCGATCTTCAAGGTATCGGAGATGAACGGACCGCAATCGATGTCGTTGGTGTACAGGGTCTCGATACGGACGACCTGTGCCTTGGCGATCTTGATCAGCAGTTCGGTGGTCAGCTCGGTGTTGCACTCGGCCAGGATCTCACCCGTGGCCGGATGCACGATGGCCTTGGCAGTGGTACGGCCCAGGACATACTCCATCGGCACGTCCAGCTGCTTCACGCCAGCCTTCTCGATCTGGTTGATGTGACGTGCAGTGATACGACGACCTTGCTCGACGATGACCTTGCCGGTCTCGTCAACGATGTCCATCACGGCCACTTCACCACGCAGACGCTGTGGCACCAGCTCCAGGCTCAGGCTCTCGCCGGAGATGTGGAACACGTTGGTGGTGTAGAAGGCATTCAGGACTTCTTCGGTGCTGTAGCCCAGCGCGCGCAGCAGGACCGAGGCCGGCAGTTTGCGACGGCGGTCGATACGCACGAAGACGCAGTCCTTGGGGTCGAACTCGAAGTCCAACCAGGAGCCGCGGTAAGGAATGATGCGCGCGGAGTACAGCAGTTTGCCGGAGCTGTGAGTCTTGCCGCGGTCGTGGTCGAAGAACACGCCCGGGGAACGGTGCAGCTGGGAAACGATCACACGCTCGGTACCGTTGATAACGAAGGTACCGTTTTCAGTCATCAGGGGGATTTCACCCATGTAGACTTCTTGCTCTTTGATGTCCTTGATCGCTTTGTTCGACGACTCCTTGTCGAAGATGATCAGCCGGACTTTCACCCGCAGCGGGACGGCGAACGTCACGCCACGCAGGACACATTCCTTCACATCGAAGGCCGGCTCACCCAGACGATAGCCAACATACTCCAAGGCGGCATTGCCGGAGTAGCTGATGATCGGGAATACCGATTTGAAGGCCGCATGCAGACCGACGTCGCGGAACTGGTCCTTGGATGCGCCTGCCTGCAGGAATTCACGATACGAATCCAGCTGGATGGCCAGGAGGTAAGGCACATCCATGACGTCCGGCAACTTGCTAAAGTCCTTGCGGATACGTTTTTTCTCAGTGTATGAGTAAGCCATCAGCGTTCCCCAGCTTGGTCACCAGCTTGTTTGGCCTCTCCGACGGGAGCAGCCGGAAAATCGTGCAAACCCTTGGTTTGCCGCACCCCGAGAGCGAGGTGGATACAGCGCGTTTTGCCAGGCGGATATGCTCGCCCTGCACAAAACGGCAAAAGGCCGG